>Ga0134121_10000074_pt1 | contig 108150 bp, 51 predicted proteins | sample KB301_FD_96463 | JGI IMG/M metagenome (GOLD analysis project Ga0134121, IMG submission 96463) | Terrestrial soil microbial communities without Nitrogen fertilizer from Kellogg Biological Station, Michigan, USA - KB3-0-1 | ecosystem: Environmental > Terrestrial > Soil > Unclassified ...
CTCGGCCGGCAGGCCGAAGGCGTCCCAGCCCATGGGGTTGAGCGCCCGCTTGCCGTTCATCCGCAGGTAGCGGAAGAGCGCGTCGCCCAGGATGTAGTTGCGCCCGTGGCCGACGTGCAGCCGATCTCCCGAGGGATAGGGGAACATCATCAGCATGTAGTACTTGCCGTGGCCATGGCGCAGGTCCACCTCGGCGGCGCGCTGCCGCTCCCAGCGGTCCTGCCATTTGCTCTCGACGGCTTTGTGATCGTAAGGTGTGCTCATCGCTCCTCTGCTCTCCCGCTCTCTACCTGGAATCAGGTCAGGCTGCCCGGAAACGTGTGCTGCTTCAGCAGGCCGTCCAGCAGCCCGTTGACGAAGCGGCCCGACTGCTCGGAGCCGAACTTCTTCGCCAGCTCGATGGCCTCGTCCAGCACCACGAGCTTGGGCGTCTCGTTCTCGTGCAGCATCTCGTAGACGGCGAGACGCAGGATGTTGCGATCCACGGCCGGCATCCGTTCCAGGCGCCAGTTGTCCGCCTGGCTGCGGATCAGGTCGTCGATCCGCTGCTGGTTGTCGATGGTGCCGCGGACGAGCTCCTGGGCGTACTCGAAGGCCTCCTCCACCCGCTGGCGCCGCTTGCTGGAGTCGGCCCGTTCCTCAGTCGACGGCTGACCCCGCCGCGCATCGGGATCGGAAGCCTCGCGCGCCAGGTACTCCGCAAGATCGAAGGTGCTGAAGATGTTGGGCAGCGGGCTGCTTCCCAGGTCGCTTTGATAAAGCATCTGGACCGCCATCTCGCGCGCCGTGCGCCGCTTCCCTGCAGCCGTCATATGCCTCGCCTCAAAGAGCCCAGTGGAACCTCCTCCAAATCTTGGGGCCGCTCCCGCCGGCGGGAACGAGCCAGCCATCATAGCCGGGGCGGAATTTTGCAGCTAGCGGTCGCCAGCGCGCAGCCGCGAGAAGAGGTCGGCCATCTCCAACGCCGCGAGAGCCGCCTCCCAACCTTTGTTGCCAGCCTTGCCCCCGGCCCGCTCCGCCGCCTGCTCGGAGGTCTCGCAGGTCAGCAGGCCGAAGCCTACCGGCAGGCGATGCCGTTCGGCGACGCCGGCGATACCCCGGCTCGCCTGGGCGCAAATGTAGTCGAAGTGCGGAGTCTCGCCGCGAATCACGACCCCGAGCGCCACCAAGCCGTCGACCTTGGCGCTACCGCCGCCGGCGGCCAACTCTTCCAGGGCCTGCGGTATCTCCCAGGCCCCAGGCACCGAGACGACGTGGATGTCTGCCGCCGCCACGCCATGCCGGCGCAGGCAGTCGACCGCGCCGGCCACCAGCAGATCGACCAGGCGGGAGTTGAAGCGCGACGCCACGATGCCGAAGCGCCGTCCGGCGCCGGTCATCTCTCCTCGGGTCTGTCGGATCTCGTTCAAGTTGGCCTGGCTTTCAGGAGGGGTGAAGTATAGGGAGCCGCTCGCCGGGGAGTCAATCGGCCTGGCCAGCGAATTGCAACTCGATTACTCTTGGAAAGTGAGGACGAAGATTCGCCTCAGGAGGCACATCATGAAACGCCACATCACCCGGTTCGCATTCCTGGCCATTGCTTGCACCCTCTGTGTGGCGATCAAGGCCCCGGCGCAGGTGGTCGGCCGCCAGATTCTCTGCCCCGGCGATCCCATTCCTGCCGGGTACATCAAGGTCGACGTGCGGCCGGACGCCTCGGCCTGCCCCGCCGGCGAGTTGTGGGTGATCGAGACCTATCTCAATAAAGTTCCGGGCTCGGGCATGGTCGTCTGCGCCGATCAGCCCACGCCTCCAGGCTGGGAGATCATGGGTGTCGCCACGTCGACCGGCCAATGTGGCGGCGCCGGGGCCAGCGCCGGCAACATCAAGGCGATCCGGGGATCGAGTAGGGACCGGGAACAAGGACGTACACGGACATACACGGACGGGCAAGGACCTCAAGGAAACAGTCTTTGTTGTCCTTGCCAGTCCGTGATTGTCCGTGCTCGTCTTCCGAAACGAGCCCGCCTTATAACGCCCCTCCCGACGGACCCAGGTGAATCTCCTCCACCACCGTCGAAGGATCGGCTTCCAAAGCATAGGCGATCGCCCTCGCCACTTCCTGGGGTGAGACCATTGCAGCGCGATCCCAAGTGCCCGGGAGGCGGTCCCAGATAGGTGTGTCCGTGGCACCGGGGAAGAGCGCCATGACGCGGACTCCCGTGCCTTTGAGCTCCTCGCGCAGCACTTCGATCAGGCCGTGCAGCCCCCACTTGCTGGCGCAATAGGCGCCCCAATGCGGAAAAGCGCGGCGGGCGGCCACGGAGAGGAGGGGGAAGATCCACCCGGCACCACGCTCCTTCATGGCCGGCAGCAGGGCGTGCAGAAGGAGAAAAACACCGGTTAGATTGGTCGTGAGGATGTCATTGAAGTCCTCCGGCGCCGTCTGCTCGACGGGCGCGAGGGACGTGATCCCCGCCGCCGGCACCACCACGTCCGCGGCGCCCCAGCGTACCCGGATTTCCCCGGCGCAACGTTCAATAGCCTCGGCGTCGCGCACGTCACAGGGAAAGACAAATCCAACTTCGCGCGCTTCGGCTCCCGCGAGAGTCAAAGTTTCCTCCAGCGGCAGTCGCCGCCGGCCGAGGAGGACGAGGTCGTAGCCACGCCGGGCCAGCTCGAGGGCGATTTCGCGCCCAAGGCCGGAGCCGCCGCCGCTCACGACCGCTACGCGCCGTGGTTCGGTCAACCCCTGCCCCGCTCCCGCTTGAGCCTCTCCCGCACGCTGCGCACCTCCAGCACCCGGTAATCGTCTGCCGGGAACTGCGCCGCCAGCGAAGCCTCGGACTCCCGCAGCAGGACTTCTGCCTCGGTGTAGCGGTGAAGCGAGGTCAGGCAATCGCCCAACGACATCTTGGCTTTGGCCACGTCCGGGTTACCAGCCGGCAGCTCCCGGCGGCGGATGTCCAGGGCGCGGCGCAGGTAGGGCTCGGCTTCGGCCTGGCGGCTCAGGTACACATAGTCGGTGCCGATCTCGCGCAGAGCATAGGCGACGTGGAGATGGTTCGGTCCCTCGGTTTGCACGAGAATGTCGAGCGACTGCTTCGCCAGGGGCAAGGCCTTGTCCGCCTCATGAAGCGCGCGGTAGGCACCGGCGAGAAGCAGGAGCATCTGCGCCACCTGGGGATCGCTCTCCCCCAGGTTCTGGCGGCGGATCGCCAGCGCCTCCTCGTAGTAGGGAATGCCCTCCCGGATCGGGGCAGGCCGGTCCTGCCCCACCAAGGTAGAGCCCAGGTTGCACAGAATGTCCGCCACCTGCCAGTGCGTGGGGCCGAACTGGGTGCGGGCGATCTGCAGCGCCTCGTGATAGAGGACCTCAGCCTCGACGAACCGCCCCAGGCGCTGCACCGACAAGCCAAGAGCGTTCAGGGTGAGGACGACGTCCGGGTGCTCGCGGCCGAGGATCCGCTGCTGGACCTCCAGGGATTGCCGCAATAGCGATTCCGCGGCCTGGTACTTGCCGGCGTCGATGAGGATATCCCCCAACATCGTTTGATCGCGGTAGAGCCGAGGCGCTTGGCTGCCCAGGGCACGGCGCTCGATCTCCAGACCCTGGCGGTAGAGACTCTCTGCCGCCTCCGGGTCGCCGAGATCCTTTTTCCGCTTCCCCAGACCGAGGATGCTGGTGGCCACCGTGGCCCCCACCGGCCCCTCCTTCTCGCGGGCGATATCCAGCGCCTCCTGGTGGAGCTTCTCGGCGTCGACGTACCGCACCTCGCCGGCCACCACGTCGCCCAACTCGTTCAGGGTCTTCGCCACCGCCAGATCGCGGTCGCCCAGCAGGCGCTTCTTGAGCGCCAGCGACTGCCGCAGCAGCGCCTCGGCGGCCGCGCGCTCGGAGCGCTGCTGCTTGAGCCTGCCCAGGTGCTCCAGGCTCGTGGCCACCGGCAGCGACTCCGGCCCGAAGATCTGGCGGCGCAGCTCCAGGGCACGCTCCAGCAGGGGCTGCGCCTGATCGAAGCGCCCCAACCCGAGGGCGACCTCGCCGATCGAGTCCATCAGCTCGGCCTGGACGTCCGGCTGGCCGGTCAGCTCCCTCGACACGCGGCTGGCCCCCTCGTCCAGGATCTCGCGAGTGGTCAGCCGCGCCCCACGCGCATAGGGATCGGCCTGCTTGAAGGTGTCCACCAGGAACGACAGGGTATAGCGGGCCTTGTCCCGCTCCCTGGCCACCCGCCGCTCCTGAACGGCGGAGCTCACCAGCAGACCGATGCCGAGCAGCACCACCGCCATCGCCGCGGCAGTCGCCGTCCGGTTGCGGCGGACCAGTTTCCTCGTCCGGCAGAGCAGGGTGTTGGGCCGGGCTGCCACCGGACGGTGAGCGAGATAGCTCTCGACGTCCTGACCGAGCAGAGCCACCGAGGCGTAGCGGCTCTGGGGATCTTTGTGCAGAGCGCGGAGAAGGATGGGGTCGAGGTCTCCGCGCAGCTTGCGGGCTAGGCTCCGGGGGGTCGTGTTGCGGATGGCGGCAATCGCCTCGGGAGAGGGCTCCGCCAGCGGCCCCGACGAACGCGGATGGAACAGGGCCTGGCTTGGCGGCTCCGGCTCCTGCCGGGCAATGGCAGCAGCCACGACGCTGTCGCTGCCGCTCTCCAGCCGGTACGGGAGGCGGCCGGCCAGAAGCTCGTAGAGGAGAACGCCCAGCGAATAGATGTCGCTCGCCGTGGTGATCGCCTTCCCACCCACCTGCTCCGGGCTGGCATAGAGGGGCGTCATGACGCGCAGGAAATCGCCGTCCTCGCGATCCTCGGCTTCCAGCCGCTTGGCGATGCCGAAGTCGAGGAGCTTCGGCTCCCCATCCTCCGTCACCAGGATATTGCCCGGCTTCAGGTCCCGATGGACGAGCAGGTTCTGGTGGGCATACTGGACCGCGCCGCAGATCCGCCGAAAGAGCTCCAGGCGCCGCTCGACCGTGAGCCGGTGGCGGTCGCAGTAGCGGTCGACGTGCAGGCCCTCCACCAGCTCCATGACGAGGTACGGCCGGCCCTCCGCCGTGGTGCCGCCGTCATAAAGGCGGGCGATGTTGGGGTGCTCCAGGCGGGCCAGGATCTGCCGCTCACCCAGGAACTGGAGACGGGCCTGGGGAGTATCGAGCCCCCAGCGCAGCACTTTGACCGCCACCAGGCGCTCATACTGCTCGTCGTCGCGGCGGGCCAGATAGACCGTGCCCATGCCGCCGCTGCCGATGGTGCGCATCAGCCGGTAGGGACCGACGCGCCCGGCGTCGCCTCCCGGCGGCACGAGCCCCAAGATCTCGCCGGCGGGACGCTCGAGAAAGGAACCGATCTGCGCGTCGGCGGCGAGGAGCTGCTTCACCTCCCGCTCGAGATCGGAATCGCCGTCACAAGCGGCGTCGAGCACCTCGGGCCGCTCGACCGTGGGCCGCTCCAGCACGGCGGCGAAAACTCTGTCTACCTCGTTCCAGCGGACGGCATTCATCAGACTCGCCCCTCGACCGGTTGGAGCTGGTCGTAGAGCCAGGCCTTGGCCCGGCGCCACTCCCGTCCCACCGTCTCGGCCGAGACGCCGAGATGCTCGGCGGTCTCGTCCGTCGTCAGGCCGGCGAAAAACCGCAGCTCCACCACCGCCGCCTTGCGCGGATCGAGCGATTCCAGGTGGGTGAGCGCCTCGTCGAGGGCCTCCAGGTCCGGCTCCCGCTCCAGCGCCAGGTCCGCCGCTTCGGCGAGGGTCACTCTCTCGAAGCCGCCGCCCCGCTTGACGCGGTTGCGATGGCGGGCATGATCCACCAGAATGCGGCGGATGAGATGGGCCGCGAAAGCGAAGAAATGGGCTCGGCTCGGCCACTCGAATCCCACCTGGCCGCGCAGGCGAAGGTAGGCCTCGTGCACCACGGCCGTCGCCTGGAGCGTGTGGCCTCCCCGCTCCTGGCGGAGCTGACGGGAAGCGATGTGGCGCAGCTCGTCGTAGACCAGGGGCAGGACTCGCATCGCGGCCTCCTGATCGCCGTCGCTCCAAGTTTGAAGCAGCTTCGTGATGGTTCCGTCGGTCATTTCACTCAAGACCTTCCTCCCACCAAGTGCCGGCAAATAGGGGAAAGGGGTCACAACAAGGGAGCCGCAACCGCCCTCTCCCGCCGCTTCTTTCCTGGCCCCCGCATCAAGAGTCCGAGCCTTTTATGCTATCTTACCATGAACTCTCTGGCAATCCCTGGGTGCGATCAGATCTCCTTCGAGATTCGTACCAACGCGCCTGCCCCTTGGGGAGCTTTCAGTCCGCGTCTCAATGAGATGACGAAGAGAGGCTTTCCATGTCCAGGTATACGGACGGAAGCCCGCAACCTTACCCGCCGCCGGGACGCTGTGGAGACAACGGATGCTGGCAGACTCGCATGTCTCCTCCATAGCTGATTGAGGCACTAGAACTTACAGTGCAGCCTGAGACTCCTCTGCGATGCCTCGGATAGGAACGGTAACCCGATGAAATGGAATCAAGAACCACCAGCCTCGACACTGGTGGAGCTGCTTCGCTTGCGGGCGGGCCTGCAACCGGAGCGCGCCGGCTATAGCTTTCTCCGCGACGGCGACGGAGTCGAGAGCAATCTGACCTACGCCGAGCTCGACCGGCGGGCGCGAGGGCTCGGCGCCGCGCTGCAACGCCTGGGCGCCGCGGGCGAGAGGGCGCTGCTGCTCTACCCGCCCGGCCTTGACTATGTCGCCGCGTTCTTCGGCTGCCTGTATGGCGGCACGGCGGCGGTGCCGGCGTATCCGCCGCGCCCCAACCGGCCGTCGCCGCGGGTGCGCTCGATCGTCGAGAACGCGACGCCGCGCGTCATCCTCACCACCGCGGCGCTGCGCCCCAAGCTCGAAAGTATCTTGCAGGTGCCGGGCGGCACCGAATGGCTGGTCACCGACGATCCGTTGCAACCGGTGACGGGCGCGACGGATCTGGACGCTCTCGCGGACGACTGGCGCGATCCCGGCGTCGAGCCGTCCGCGCTCGCCTTCCTGCAATACACCTCCGGTTCGACCGCCGCCCCCAAAGGCGTCAGGCTCTCCCACGCCAACCTGCTGCACAACCTGGAGCTGATCCGCGCCTGCTTCGCCCAGACGGAGCGCGAGCGAACGGTGATCTGGCTGCCTCCGTACCATGACATGGGGCTCATCGGCGGCATCCTGGAGCCGCTCTATGCCGGCTATCCGGTGACGCTGCTATCGCCTCTGGCCTTTCTCCAGCAGCCGGTGCGTTGGCTGCGGGCCATCTCCAACACCCGCGCCACCACCAGCGGCGGCCCCAACTTCGCCTATGATCTCTGCGTCCGCAAGATCACCGAGGAGCAGAAGCAAGACCTCGACCTGTCGAGCTGGAGCCTGGCCTTCAACGGCGCCGAGCCCATCCGCGCCGACACCCTGGACCGCTTCACCGCCGCCTTCTCTCCCTGCGGCTTTCGCCGCGAGGCGTTCTACCCTTGCTACGGACTGGCCGAGGCCACCCTTCTGGTGGCCGCGGGCCGGCGTTTCAGCGGCCCGATCGTCCGTTCCTTCAATGCCAATGAGCTGGAAAACCATCGGGCTGTGGAAGCTGCGGACGATGCGAAGCCGCTGGCCGGCTGCGGACTCGCGGCGGACCCGCAACCGGGGTATCCGGCGATCGTCGTCGTGCGAACCGGCTCGCCGGAGCCCTGCGCACCGGGCGAGGTGGGCGAGATCTGGGTGCAGGGACCGAGCGTCGCGCAGGGCTACTGGCGCCAGCCGGAGGAGACCGAGCGGGTTTTCGGCGCGCGGTTGAGCGATGGCAGCGGCCCCTTCCTGCGGACCGGCGATCTCGGATTCGTCGCCGAGGGCGAGCTGTTCGTCACCGGCAGGCTGAAGGACCTGATCATTCTCCGCGGCCGTAATCACTATCCGCAGGACATCGAGCTCGCAGTCGAACGCAGCCACGCGGCCCTGCGCCCGGGCTGTGTCGCCGCGTTCGCGGTCGAGCGCGAGGGCGAGGAGCGTTTGGCCGTGGTGGCGGAGGTGCATCGCGAGCACCGGCAGGACGACGAGGCCGAGATCGCCGGCATCGTCGCGGCAATCCGGCGCGCCGTCGCCGACGAGCACGAAGTGGCGCCCGCCGCCGTCGTCCTGCTCCGGCCCGCCACCTTGCCCAAGACTTCCAGCGGCAAGATCCAGCGCCACGCCTGCCGGGCCGGCTATCTCGCCGGCACCCTCGCGGCGATCGCCTCCTGGACGGCCGGCAATGAGGCCGATCTGACGGATCCGACCGATCTGACCAATCCGACCGATTCCGACGATCTCCTCCGCTGGCTGGCCGGCGAAGTGGCGCGACGCTCCGGCGTGGCCCCCGGCAGCATCGATCCGCGGCAGTCGATCGCGAGCTACGCGCTCGACTCCCTGGCGACGATCGAGCTGATGCACGCCATCGAGAATCGAATCGGCGCGTCGGTCGAAATGGAGACGCTGTTCTCCGAAATGAGCCTGACCGATCTCGCCGCCTCGCTGCGGGGCCGGCAAGGGGAGCCGACGACGGCGATCGCGGTAACGGAATCGGGAGACTTCCCGCTGTCGCGCGCCCAGATGTCGCTCTGGTTCCTGCACGCGCTGGCGCCGGAGAGCCCAGCCTACAACGTGCCCAACGCCGTGCGGGTGCGGGGCGATCTCGACGCCGCGGCCCTGCTCGGCGCCTTGCAGACCCTGGTGGATCGCCACCCGGTGCTGCGCACTACGTTCGTCGCGGTGGCCGGCGAGCCGGCACAGCGCGTCGCGCCCATGGGCGAGCTGGAGGTGGCGACCCACGACGCCTCGACCTGGGGCGAGGACCAGCTCGCGGCCCACCTCGACGCCGAAAGCCAGCGGCCTTTCGACCTCGAGCACGGACCGCTGGCCCGCGTCGTCGTCTACTCGCGCTCCCCGATCGATCACGTGCTGCTGCTGACGATGCACCACATCGTCACCGATTTCTGGTCGCTGGGCGTGCTGCTGGACGAGCTGTCGGAGCTTTACGGAGGGCATTGCGCCGGCCGCGCTCCACAGCTCCCGCCGCAGCCGCCGACCTACGCCGACTGGACGCTGTGGCAGGAGCGCGAGCTGAGCGGACCCGCGGGCGACATCCTCTGGAATTACTGGCGCGAGAGCCTGTCCGGCGAGCTGCCGGTACTCGAGCTGCCCACTGACCGGCCGCGGCCGCTCGTTCAGGGCACCGCCGGCCGGGCGCACAAAAGTTCGCTCGCGGAGCCGCTCACCGGCGAGGTCCGGCGGCTGGCGCGGGAAGCCGGAACGACGCCGTTCGTCGTCCTGCTCGCCGCTTTCGAAACGCTGCTCCACCGCTACTCCGGCCAGCCCGAGATGCTGCTCGGCACGGTGAGCGCGGCCCGCACCCGCGCCGCCTTCTCCCGCACCGCCGGCTACTTCGTCAACCCTCTCGTGCTGCGCGCCGACCTCCGCGGCGATCCCGGCTTCGGATCGCTCCTGGCGCGGTCCCGCCGTGACGCCCAGGGCGCCTTCACCCACCAGGACTATCCGTTCCCGCTACTGGTCGAGAAGCTTCAGCCGCAACGCGACGCCAGCCGCTCGCCGCTATTCCAGGTGATGTTCGTAATGCAGAAGGCCATGCTCGCGGACGGCCAGGATCTGACCGGCTTCGCACTCGGCGAGCCCGGCTCGCGCGTCGAGTTGGGCGGCCTGGCAATGGAAACGATTCCGCTGCCGCAGCGCATCGCCCAGTTCGATCTCACCCTCACGGTTGGCGAGGTCGGCGGCCGGCTGGTCGCTTCCTTCGACTCCAACGTCGATCTCTTCGACGCCGCCACCATTCAGCGCCTGGCCGGTCATTTCGAGCACCTCCTGGCAGCCGCCCTCGCCGAGCCCGGCCGTGCCGTCTCCGAGCTGCCGCTGCTCGACGCCTCCGAGCGCCGGCAGTTGATCGAGGTATGGAACGACACGCTGGCTCCATTCCATGACCAGGCAACGCTGGCCGATCTTTTTGCTCAGCAGGTCGCCGCCACTCCCGCGGCGACGGCGGTGATCTTCGCCGGCCAGGAGCTCACCTACGCCGAGCTCGACCGCCATGCCCGCCAGCTGGCAAGCACCCTACGGCGCCTTGGGGTCGGCCCCGAGGAGCTGGTTGGCATCTGCGTCGAACGCTCTTTCGACGTCGTCGTCGCCGCCCTCGGCGTGCTCGGGGCCGGCGGCGCCTACCTGCCGATCGATCCTGAGTACCCGCGAGAGCGCATCGCCCACTTGGTGACGAGTGCCGGGGCGAGGTTGATCCTGAGCCACCGGGTGCTTTTGCCGTTGGTTGATCAAGGCGTCGATGGGCCGCGCGTCGTCTGCCTCGACGAGGATCAAAGACCCTCATCACCCCAGCCCTCTTCTCCCGCCCCCTCCCAACCCCCACACCGGGAGAAGAGGGAGACCTGCGAGGCGGCTTCAACCGGGTTCCCCTCTCCCGGTGTGGGGGGTTGGGAGGGGGCGGGAGAGGGGTCAGGGGTGAGGGTCTTGGGTGGGGGGAGCTCTGAGGGAAGGAGAGCCCTGCCCGCGAACCTGGCCTGCGCCATCTTCACCTCGGGCTCGACCGGCCTGCCCAAGGGCGTGCTGCTCGATCATGCCAACCTGGTCAACCTCGTCGACTCCTTCGCGCACAGCTACCGGCCGACGCCGGACGACCGCATCCTGCCCATGACCTCGATCGCCTATGCGAGCTTCGTCGGCGAGGTGTTTCCGCTGCTCTGCACCGGCGGCACCGTCGTTCTGCCGCAGAAGCACGAGCTGCTCGACGTCGCCGCCCTGGTGTCGTTGATCGCCCGCCACCGGGTGACGATGGTCTCCACGGTGCCGTCGATGCTCGCCAGCCTCGACGCCCTGGGCGACCGCCTGCCCCGCCTGCGCCTGCTGCTGATCGGCGGCGAGGCGCTGACCACGGCGGACGTCGCCGGCCTCCTGGCACGCGCCGGCGAGCTGCGCATCGTCAACGGTTATGGCCTCACCGAGACCGCCGTCTGCTCGACCATCTACGACGTCGAGCCGGCCGACCTTGCCGCTGGCCGCCAGCCGCCGATCGGCAAGCCGCTGCCAAACCAGCGCGCCTACGTGCTCGATCGCCACCTGGAGCCGCGGCCGGTCGGCTGCGCGGGCGAGCTTTATATCGCCGGGCTGGGCGTCGCGCGGGGATATGCCGGCCGGCCGGATTTGACGGCGGCGCGTTTCCTCCCCGATCCGTTCACCGCGGGCGGACGCATGTACCGCACCGGTGACCTCGCCGCCGTGCGTGCCGACGGCAACCTGGTCTATCTCGGCCGCGGCGATCAGCAGGTGAAGTTGCGGGGCTTCCGCATCGAGCTTCCAGAAATCGAATCGGTGCTCGCCCACCTGCCGGGAGTGAGAGCGGCAGCCGTCGTGGTGCGTCACGACGACGGCGAGCCGAGATTGGTCGGCTACGTGGTGCCGGAGGAGTCGGTCCCTACAGCGGACCCGGCCAAGCTGCTCACCGATCTCCGTCGGGGCCTGCGCGAGAGGCTGCCCGATTACATGGTGCCGGCCGCCCTCGTCTTCCTCGACGAATTGCCGCGGACCGTCAATGGCAAGCTCGACGCCGCCCGCCTGCCGGCCCCCGCGCACACCCGGCCCGAGCTGGCGGCGGCCTATGCCGCGCCCCGCTCCGAGTTGGAGCGATCCATCGCCGCCGTCTGGAGCGCCGCGCTCAAGCTCGAAAGCGTCGGGCTCGACGACAACTTCTTCGACCTCGGCGGCCACTCCCTGCTGATGGCCAAGGTCCACGCTCGCCTGGGCGAGGCCCTGGGCCGCATGGTGTCGCTGATCGAGCTGTTCCAGTACCCGACGGTCGGCTCCCTCGCCCGCCATCTGGCCCGCGGGACCGAGCCGGAGACCGCCAACGAGGCTCGGGGATCTCTCCCTTCGGCTCGCCGCCCCCCACGGCAGTCATCGGGAATCGAAACCGACATCGCGGTCATTGGCCTCTCCGGCCGTTTCCCCGGTGCCGCGGACGTCTCCCGGCTATGGCTGAACCTCGTCGCCGGGCGCGAGGGCATCCGCTTTTTCACCGCCGAGGAGCTGATCGCCGCCGGCGTCGACCCCGACCTCGTGGCGCGGCCCGACTACGTCAAAGCCAAGGGCATCCTGGGGAACGTGGACCAGTTCGACGCCGCCTTCTTCGGCCTCAACCCGCGCGAGGTCGAGCTGATGGATCCGCAGCACCGGATCTTCCTCGAATGCGCCTGGGAAGCGCTGGAAGACGCCGGCTGGGAGGCGGATCGCTACCCCGGCCTGATCGGCGTTTACGCGGGCCTGAGCATGAACACCTACCTGCTGATGAACCTGGTGTCGCACATGGAGCTGGTGGCCTCGGCCGACACCTTGCAGGCATCGCTCGGCAACGACAAAGACCCGCTCACCTCCCGAGTCTCCTACAAGCTCAACCTCAAAGGGCCGAGCATCACCATCCAGAGCGCCTCCTCCACCTCGCTGGTCGCCGTCCACACGGCGTGCCAGGCCTTGATCAACCGCGATTGCGACATGGCGCTCACCGGCGGCGTCTCCATCCACCTGCCGGAGACCGCGGGCTACCTCTACCAGGAGGGCGGCACGGTGGCGCGCGATGGCCACTGCCGCGCCTTCGACGCCGCCTCGACGGGCTTCGTCAGCGGCCACGGCTGCGGCGTCGTGGTACTGAAGCGCCTCTCCGAGGCGCTGGCCGACCGCGATCACGTCTACGCCGTGATCAAGGGCTCGGCCTGCAACAATGACGGCTCGCACAAAGTCAGCTTCATGGCCCCCAGCGTCGACGGCCAGATCCAGCTCTACAACCTCGCCTACGACAACGCCGGAGTCGATCCCGCCACCGTTTCCTATGTCGAGTGCCACGGCACCGGCACCGCCATCGGCGATCCGATCGAGATCGGCGCCCTCTCCCAGGCGTTCGCCGCCCGCACCGAGCGCAAGGGTTTCTGCGCCATCGGCTCGCTGAAGACCAATATCGGCCACCTCGACACCGCGGCCGGCGTCTGCGGCTTGATCAAGGCCGTGCTCTGTTTGCACCACCGCACCCTGCCGCCGAGCTTGCATTTCTCGACTCCCAACCCGCGAATCGATTTCGCCAACAGCCCGTTCTTCGTCAACACCGAGCTGCGGCCATGGGAGCCCGCGGACGGCGCTCCCCGCCGCGCCGGCGTCACCTCGCTCGGCATGGGCGGCACCAACGCCCACGTCGTGCTCGAAGAGGCCCCCGCCGCGACTTCCGAACGGCACGCCAGACCCTGGCAGCTCCTCGTGCTGTCGGCGAAGAGCGCCAACGCGCTCGATAGCGCCACTTTCCGCCTCGCCGAGCACCTGCGCGACCAGCCGAGCCTGCCGCTGGCGGACGTCGCCTTCACCCTGCAGGTGGGCCGCAAGGCCTTCCAGCACCGCCGGGTCTTGCTCTGCCGCGATCTGCCGGAGGCGGCGCTGGCCCTCGAAACGCTCGATCCCGAGCGGGTCCTCACCCTCACCGCGACGCCCGGCGAGCACCCGGTGGCCTTTCTCTTCCCGGGCCAGGGAGCGCAGTACGTCGACATGGGCCGCGGCCTCTACGACGGCGAGCCGGTCTTTCGCGACGCCGTCGACCGGTGCTGCGAGCATCTGCCTTTTGACCTGCGCGCCACGCTGTGGAACCCGGCGGAGACTGACCTACAGGCCGCCGCCGAGCATCTGCAGCAGACGGAGATCGCCCAGCCGGCCCTGTTCGTCGTCTCCTGGGCGGCGGCGCAGCTCTGGCTTTCCTGGGGCGTGCGCCCGGCCGCTCTCCTTGGCCATTCAATCGGCGAGTACGTGGCGGGGTGCCTGGCCGGCGTTTTCAGCCTGGAAGACGCCTTGGCGCTGGTGGTCGAGCGTGGCCGCCTGATGCAACAGATGGCGCCCGGAGCCATGCTCGCCGTGCCCCTTCCCGAGGCTGAGATCGTGTCGATCCTGGACCGCACCGCGGGCGAGCTGTCGCTCGCCGCGGTCAACCGGCCCAACCTCTGCGTGGTCTCAGGACATCCGGCCGCCATTGATACCTTGGCGGCCTCGCTGGCGGCCGCAGGCCTAATGGCACGGCAGCTGCACACCTCGCACGCCTTCCATTCGCACACCGCCGATCCGATCCTTGAGTCCTTCGCCGCGGCCGTGCGCCGGGTGCGTCTGTCGCCGCCGAGCATCCCGCTGGTCTCGAACGTCACCGGCGGCTGGCTGCGACCGGAAGATGCCACGGATCCCGAGTATTGGGTCCGCCAGCTGCGCGGCACGGTGCGCTTCGCCGACGGACTCGCTCAGCTCCTCGCCGAGCCGCAGCGCATCCTGCTCGAAGTCGGCCCAGGCGACACGCTGTCGAGCTTCGCCCGCGAGTACCCGGCTCGGCTGCCCGAGCAAGCGGTGATCCCCTCGATGCGACATACCAAGTCTGCGATCCACGACGTGGCGGTTCTGCAGCGCGCCATCGCCCGCTTGTGGCTTTCCGGCGGCAACTTCGATTGGGAGGCATTCGGCGCCGCCGAGGAGCGCCGTCGGGTTTCGCTACCCACCTATCCCTTCGAGCGCCAGCGCTACTGGGTTGACCCGCTGCCAGAGAAGGAACGCCCAGGCCGCCGCCAGCCCGATCCCAAGGACTGGACCTACGCGCCGGTCTGGAAGCCGGCGCCGCTGCCCGGGCCTGCTGAGAACGGCAGTACGGGGCTCTGGCTGCTGCTGCTCGATCACCCGCACAGCGCTGCCGACCTCGGGACCCTGCTCGCCGACCACCTGGCCGCCGCCGGCCACTGGGTCGTGCAGGCCTTCGCAGGCGAAGGCTTCGCCCGCCTCGACGCCAGCACCTTTACCGTCGCTCCCGGCCGCGCCGCCGACTTGGAAGAGCTCCTCGCCTTTCTTGCGGAGACTCCGGCGCACATTGTCCATCTCTGGGCGTTCTCCGCAGACTCTGCCGCACCGGTCGATCCCTGCGGGGCACTCGACCGCGGATTTTACAGCCTGCTGTTCCTCGCCCAGGCGCTAGGCAAGCGCGACCTCGCCAAGCCGGCGTCGCTGCTGATGGTTACCGCCGGCCTACAGACCGGCGACGAGCCCCAGTCGCCGTTCTCAATTCCGAGCTTGGGACCGACTGGGGTCCTGCCGCGCGAGCTTCCCAACGTCCTCTGCAAGGTCCTCGACGTGCTGCCGCCGGCGGACTCATGGGAAGCCACGGAGATCGTCGAGCAGATCCTCGTCGAGTCGGCCCACGCCACGGAGCCGTGGGTCGCTCTGCGTCACGGCCAGCGCTTCGTACGCAGCTTTGAGATCGTCCCCTCTGCCGTCGAGGCCGCCGTGGCGACTCAGTCCGCTGAGGCGAGCCCCGAGCGCGCCGCCTCATCGAGCTCGGACCATCCCCGGCCGGCTCTCGCCAATCCTTACGTCGCACCCGAGGACGAGCTTGAGCAGCAGATCGCCGCCGTCTGGCAGGAGGTTCTGGGCGTCGACCGGGTGGGGCTGCACGACAACTTCTTCGAGTTGGGCGGCAACTCCCTCGCCGGCCTGCGAGTCGTCGGCCGGCTCAAGGAGAGGCTGCAGGTGGGAGTCTCTGAAGTGAGTCTATACGAGGCGCCGACCGTCGCAGCCTTGGCCCGCCTGGTGGGCGCCGAGAGCAAGGCCGAGCCGGATGCCGCAGCCCACAGCTTTGAGGCAAGGCGCAGCCGCGGCGAGCGGCGAAAGGCCAAACAGCTCCAGAAAGCTCGCGTCGGCGAGCGCGTGTACCTACAGCTTGAGGAGCCTCCTGCAGTCACCAGTAATGCTCCGCCCGAGAGGGGCAGCGGCCCATGGACCCATGAGCGAGAATCGGAGCTGCGAGAGCCGCTCCGCATCCCGTCTGAGCGTAGGGGTGATCCACCAGAGAACCCTCCCGCTGACAAGTCTCCAGCGCCCAACCGTGAAACTCCGCCCGATCGGCACATCAGCGCATGGATCTATGAGCGAGAGTCGGAGCCACGAAAGCCGCTCCGCATAGGCAAGAGCTACACGCTAAAACTCAAAGTCGGAAGCCCGGTCGCCACCTCGCTCTTCGCCGGTCCCGACAGCTTAGTTCCAGATGCGGATGTGCCAAAGGGAGGCCTAGCGACTAGATGGGTGATCACCTCGGCTAGCGTCGCACTTTCGGCCTTCCAGGGTGACGCCAGTGTGAATGCCACTACCCTGGAATCGCTTCCAGGCTGGAAGGCGAGCTTCGCCCTACTTATTCCAAAGGAGGGGGAGAGCGCCATCCCAAGTCTTCGGATCACGCCCCAGTCCGGCGAGGATGCCATGCTGGAGGTTATGATCTACGCTCGCGACGAGGTCTACCGGCAACTCGCGATCCGACTCTCTGTCGAACAGCGAGATCATCCGGCGGTCACCGTTGAGCGAGAGGTCCTCCACTCTCCCATCAGACATCTCGACCTTAAGAACCTTCACGATTGGGAGATCCCACCGGGTACTCTCACCGTATCTGTCCTCGGTGATCGGGCCGTGGTGCGCGGTACGATAGCTGAACGTCAGGAGGTCGAGGATGTCGTTGAATGGTTCGGAGGGGGCGGCACGATCGCAGGGCGGATCGAAAATGTCCGCTCGGCGGCCGAGAAGCTCCGGCAGATGCGCTCCGTCGAGAGCCTCCTCAATGCCATCGATCCCATGGACCTTCTGAATCGCCTCGCCTCGTTTCAGCCCCCAAACAACTGGGACCAGTTGCAGTTTCAAGCCGATGCCGAACACGAAGAGGCGTGGGCCAAGGTGTCGGTCAGCACTGAGTTGCACAACCTCGCCATTTACGGCTACAAGTTCTACGACGCCTTCTTCCCAAAGGGGCAAAGCCGCCTCCGCGGCTGGCTCGACTCGCTGCAGGCGGGGCACAGGCTCAACATTAGCTGGCTCCGAGTCAGCGGCGCCACCTGGCTGTCGCATGTACCCTGGGGATTAATGTACAGATCCATACCACCTGAGTTGGGAACGCCGGTCGAGCCCCTGGACTTCCTGGGCCTGCGCTTCCGCATCGACTACTCGTCGCGCTCGCAGGCCGGGACCAAGGGACTGGGCCGGATGGAGGACACCTACCATGCTCATCTCATGTACTGGGGAGACGACGAGCCGACCGGCGGGGAAGCCCTCTGGCAAAGAGCGCTTTGGAAAAACTGGGGAAAGGAGATCACCTTACCCAGGCTGCCTACGCGGACCGATCCGAAAAACGAGCTTGTGAAACTCCTGGATTGTCCTCCGGTGGCGCCGCTCACCCTCCTCTATCTCTTCTGCAAATGCACCGTTGGCGACGGCAACGAGCCGATCCTGACCTTCGCAAATACCAAGGACACCTCGGCATTAATCCGGCAGACAGAGTTGGGGCTGTCTGACCTCGCCGACCGGCCGCTCGTCTTCGCTAACGCCTGTACCACGGCCGCGGCGGACCCAGACCGTACCAACGAGCTTGCCGCGAACTTCTTCGACCGCGGTTGCAGGGCCTTCCTTGGGACCGAAACCAAAGTGCCGATTCTCCTCGCAAGCCGTTTTGCGGCCATCTTCTTTCATTTTTTCTTCCGCCGTATCGATCCCGATCCGATCTCTGCCGGAGAAGCCGTCGCCCAGACGCGCCTCTTATTGTGGACGCAGTATCGCAACCTTGGCGGGCTCTTCTATTCATATGTTAACCGCTATGAGCTTTTCATGGCCAGCGACGATGAGGTCGCCGCCCTCCGAAGCTGAGATCGCCCAGAGAGGACAACGAAAGCAATGCCCGAAGACGCGATTGATTCGTTCCTGAAAGCAGACACATGGGAGAGGCTCCGTAGGGTACAGGATCCCAGGCTTGAGGCGAAGCTGCGGGCCTATCTCGGCCTGCGAGTCTTCGAGGAATTCCAGGGGCTCGCCGCGCGGGCCAGAGAGCACCTCGGAGGGCGGCCACCCAATCTCATTTTCGTTCCAGGGGTCATGGGAAGCCTGCTGCTGAGCCAGAGCCTTGGTGGGATTTGGTGGATCGACGTTCGCACCCTCAAGCACCTCGATGACCTGCGGCTCTCACCGGACGGCCTTTCGGATGCCAATCCGGGTCACGTGATATCGCCTTGCGCCACCGATACCGTCTACGAGCCCTTTCTTACGGCTCTCCTTGAGCGCGACGACTTCGCGCACGTCGGTTTCCCGTATGACTGGCGCAAGCCGCTCTTCGCAAGCGCGCAAGCCTTGCGAGACCGCATCGTGGATCTTCATGCCGCGAGTGGCGGCGATGCCATTCACCTAGTGGCCCACAGCATGGGCGGGCTTCTGGTCAGAATGACCTTGATGGAGTACGGCGACGAGCTGTGGGACAAGGTCGGTCGTATCGTCTTCCTCGCCACACCCCACTACGGCTCGCTAGCGATCGGCGGCTATCTCAAGAATCACCTATGGGGCTTCGACCTCATGGCGCTCCTCGGCCGTTATCTCGGGCGCGAGACCTACCGCTCGCTTTGGGGTGTGCTCAGTCTGCTCCCCGCGCCACGGGGCATCTACCCAGGAACCCGACCGACTGATCAAACCCAATGGAGCTCCGGCGAGCTCGACGATCCTTACGCTCACCCTTGTTGCAACTTCGACCTCTACAAGGCGGAAGAGTGGAAGCTCGGCCTCAGCTCCGCGGAAACCGTTCAGCTCCAGACTGTGCTGAACAGCGCAGCCAGCTTCCACCAGAAGCTATATAAGGCACACCTGTCGCTCTCCCAGGACCTGAGGAACCGAATGCTGGTCATCGCCGGGATCGGATACAAGACTCTCTTCCGACTAGGCTATCGAAATCGCCTCTTCGGACTCTGGGAGCATATGGAAAAGGTGACAAGCCGCGTTCCGGGAGACCCTCACCGCGACGGCGACGGCCGAGTGGCGGTGGCTTCGGCCTCCCTTGAGGAGGTGACGATCCGCTATGTCAAGGGGGTGCACACCGGGCTACCAAACATCCCAAGCGTCTACCAGGAAGTCTTCCGCTGGCTTCAAGGCAAGAGCCTCAAACTCGAAGACAGCGTGGAGGATGCCCTATCCCTTCACCTTGGTCCCGATGATGTCGGCCTAGCCCCGAACCTGGACGGCACGGCGCGTAGCAGCGCGGAGGAGGACGATCCCGGCTACTTGAACTTCGAGGCGCCTTCTCCAGACCAGATCCAACTCCTTGAGAGCCGGCTTTCAGCTGGAGAGATTCCTGAGTTCATCACTACCCGGTTGCTCTGATCCTTCCGTCTAGCTCTCGCGAAGAAGAGATAAGACCAAGACAGCCGTCTGCGGATTTTCGATCGCATAACGCACGGCGGGTCCGCACCGGGTTGACTTCACGGCCCAACAGCTCGACAATCATTGAACCGTCGAACTGAGGCAAGGCGTCCGGTAAGGCAAGATCGATCCAACGCATTGGATTTTGGGGTCCAAACCTCCCCCAAGAGGTCTAATCTCAGGAGATTTGATTAGATTCCCATGGAATTACTCAAATCTTGGGAGATTTGATCAAATCTCGCCAGAAATAGTCAAATCTCCGCAGATTTGATCAAATCTCGGGGGAAATACTCAAATCACGGGAGATTTGATCAAATCTGGCCGGAAATAGTCAATTCTCCGGAAATTTGACTATTTCTCCCGAAAATTGAGTCAAATTTCGGCCCATCTGAGCAAATTTCGGGAAAAATAGTCAAATCACCGTGGAGCCGAGCAAATTTCGGTCGCGCCAGGCAGATCTCCGCCCAGCCGGCCAAATCTCCATCCCTCTGGCCAAATCTTCGGCCGGCAATCCAGATCACCGGAGTCTCGCCTACGCCAGCGTTTTCCGGCCCGCTCAACCAGCTGGCAAACCAGAGAGCGAATTCGGAACGCCGGTCACAGGACAGGAGACAGATGTCTTGCCGTGCGCCCGTGGTAGGGTTAGTACCTGGAAGGATCATCGCGATGAGCAGCCTGCCACCGACCACAGAGTCTCTCTTGGACGACACTTCGCGACCCTACTTCCTTTGGTGGACCGACACCACGGTCTGCCAGCTCAAGGAGCACCTCGTCGCGTCCGATCCTGAAGAGCGCGCCTACTGGATGGGTGCCCTGCTGCGAGAGGCGAATACCCGGGACATCTGGCTCTTCGTCACCTCCGACGAGATTCGTGCGCTCTGGCCCCGCCTGATCCGGTACCTCGGGCGCTCCCGACAGATGTGGGCCTGGCTGCTGCAGCTCCCACCGCCGGAGTGGCCGCCTCTCAGCGAGATCCGTAGAATCCGTGCGTAAGACCTTCGAACGGCCGAGGCGAGTTGCACTCATGCGCTAGAATCGGCGCCGAGGCCCCATGCATAGAACCTTCACGTTGGAATACTGGCAGGACGAAGGTTGGTACATCGGACAGCTCCGAGAAATCCCCGGCGTCTTCAGCCAAGGTGAGACGCTGACAGACTTGGAGCAGAACATCCGCGATGCCTACGAGCTGGTACTCGAAGGTGCCGAGGAAAATCGCTGACCCGCCTGCCACTTGGCGTCTAGCTTCAGGATTCTTCAACCCACGCAAAACCTCGCGTAGATCGGGAGATCCGTGACCCACATCGAGTATGACGGCACCGAGATCGCCGTGATCGGCATGGCCGGGCGCTTCCCCGGCGCTCGCGATCTTGCCGAGTTCTGGCGCAACCTTCGCGATGGCGTCGACGCGGTGCGCCGGCTGGACGCGCAGGAGCTGGCGGCCCTGGGCGTGCCTGCCGCGCTCGCCGCCGATCCGCGCTATGTGCCGATGACCGCCCAGATGCCCGGCATCGATCGCTTCGACGCCCGGTTCTTTGGTTTCGAGGACCACGAGGCCGAGATCCTCGATCCGCAACAGCGTATCTGGCTGGAGCTGGCCTGGGAAGCTCTGGAGAGCGGCGGCTACGATCCGGAGGCGGAGGCGGGCCGGCGAGCGATCGGAGTCTTCGCCGGCGCGAGCCTCAGCACCTACCTGCTCTACAACCTGATGGCTGGCCAGTCGCCGAGCGACGGCACCGACCCGCTGCCGGTGCTGACCGCCAACTCCGGCGACTCGCTCGCCACCCGTATCTCCTACAAGCTGAACCTCAAGGGCCCGAGCTTCACCGTGCAGAGCGCCTGCTCCACCTCGCTGCTGGCCGTTCATCTGGCCTGCGCCAGCCTGCTCAACGACGAGTGCGACCTGGCGCTCGCCGGCGGCGTGTCGGTGAAGGTCAACCTGCTCGCCGGCTACCTGTTCCATGAAGGCGGAGTCCTGTCGCCCAAAGGGCACTGCCGCGCCTTCGACGCCGGCGCCGACGGCATGTTCTTCGGCCATGGCGGCGGCGTGGTGCTGCTCAAGCGCCTCGCCGACGCGCTCGACGACGGCGACACCGTGCGGGCGGTGATCCGCGGCTCGGCCGTCAACAACGACGGCCAGCTCAAGGTCGGCTACTCCGCGCCCAGCGTCGAGGGCCAGGCCGAGGTGCTCACCGAGGCGTGGGGCGCGGCCGGCATCGATCCCTCGACGCTCTCCTACATCGAGGCGCACGGCACCGGCACGCGCATGGGCGATCCCATCGAGGTGCAGGCGCTGACCCGCGCCTTCCGGGCCCATACCGCCCGCCGCGGCTTCTGCGCTCTGGGCTCGGTGAAATCCAACATCGGCCATCTCGACGTCGCCTCTGGAATCGCCAGCCTGATCAAGACGGTGCTGGCCCTGGAGCACCGGCAGATTCCACCGACCTTGCACCTTTCCAGCCCCAACCCGGAGATCGACTTCGCCGCCAGCCCGGTGCGTCTGGCGACGGAGCTCGCCGATTGGCCGGCTCCCGAGGACGCGCCACGCCGCGCCGGGGTGAGCTCTTTCGGTTTCGGCGGCACCAACGTTCATCTCATCGTCGAGGAGGCGCAGACGGTGGACCCTTCGCCGTCCCGCGCCTCGGACGTCCTGGTGATCTCGGCACGGAGCGAAGCGGCTTTGGAGAGGGCCACGGATGCGCTGGCCGATCACCTGGCGAGCCATCCGGAGCTTTCGCTCTCGGACGTTGCGTTCACCTTGCAGACGGGACGCCGGCACTTCGCCAATCGCCGTGCGTTCGCCTGCCGGCCGGGAGACGACGTGGCCGGCCTGCTGCGGCAACGGGATCCCGAGCGGATGCTCACCGTTTTGGAGGCAGCGCAGGGACTGGCGGAGAAGCCGGGCCGGGACGCCGGCGGGGCCTTGGACTCCCACGGCCTCGTCAAGCTCTGGTTGCACGGCGGCAGGGCGGACTGGAAAGCCCTCCATGCCGGTGGGCGGCGGCGCCGCGTGCCGCTGCCGACCTACCCATTCGAGTCCCGGCGCTACTGGCTCGACGCCCCGGGCGTGCCCCGCCCCTTGGGCGTGCTGGACGCCGGGAACGAGCGATGACCCTGGCGCCATCCGCCGCAGCTCCGGAGAGCCGCGGCCTGACGACGTTCGCGGTGATCTGGGCGGGACAGGTGGTCTCTGCCCTGGGCTCGAATCTCACCGGCTTCGCCCTCGGAGTGTGGATCTATCAACAGACGGGGTCGGCAACGCTCTTCGCGCTGATCACGCTGGCGACCACGGTCCCGGGCATCCTGTTGTCGCCCTTTGCCGGCGCGCTGGTCGATCGCTGGGATCGCCGCTGGGCGATGATCGTCAGCGACGGCGGGGCGGCCGCCGCGACGCTGGGTCTCGCCCTGCTGATCTGGCGAGGTCACCTGGAGCTCTGGCACATCTACTCCCTGATGACGGTCATCTCGAGCTTCAGCGCCTTGAGGTGGCCGGCCTTCACCGCCGCCACCACGATGCTGGTTCCCAGCCGGCATCTCGGACGCGCCGGCGGAATGACGCAGATGGGCGAGGCGGGCGCCCAGATCCTGTCTCCCCTGATCGCCGGCGTGTTGGTGGTGAGCATCGGCCGCCAGGGAGTGCTGCTCATCGATTTCGTCTCGTATCTCTTTGCCATCGCCGCCCTGCTGGTGGTCCGCATTCCAAAGCCACCGGCGACGACGGAAAAGGTTGCGGAAGGCAGCTCGCTGTGGCGCGAGGCACGGCTGGGCTGGTCGTTCATTCGCCAGCGCCCGGGCCTGCTCTCGCTGCTCCTGCTGCTCGCCGTCACCAACGTGGGCTCGGGGCTGGTGCAGGTGCTGCTGGCGCCGATGGTCCTCTCCTTCGCCTCCGCCGACCTGCTCGGCCGGGTGCTCACCACGGCGGGTTTCGGCATCCTGGCTGGCGGGCTGTTGATGAGCGTGTGGGGAGGCCCGCGGCACCGAGTGGCGGGAATCCTGGGATTCCTGGCGCTGCAGGGAGTGATCCTGCCGTTCGGCGGCCTGCGGGCGAGCGTCCTGCTCATCGCCGCGGGAGCCTTCTGCTACATGTTCGCACTGCCGATCATCAACGGTTCCAGCCAGGCGCTCTGGCAGTCCAAAGTGCCTGCCGACCTGCAGGGACGCGTCTTCGCGGTGCGGCGAATGGTCGCCTTGTCGACCCTGCCGCTCGCCTACGTCATCGCGGGCCCGTTGGCGGACCACGTCTTCGAGCCGCTGCTGGCGCCCGGCGGTCCGCTCGCCGGCAGCGTCGGGCAGCTCATCGGAGTCGGCAAAGGGCGCGGCATCGCCCTGATGCTCATCGGCATCGGAGCGCTGATCGTGCTGGTCGTCGCGGTCGCCAGCCGCTTTCCCCGCCTGGTGCGCCTGGAGTCGGAGCTACCCGACGTGGCGCCGGGGAACGGTTAGGAACACGGACAAACACGGACGGGCACAGACCCTCAAGGACACAGGGATCGTCCCTGCTGGTCCTTGACGGTCCGTGTTCGTCCCTGTTCTTACGACTTCGGCACCAGCTTCAGGACGTCGACCGCCGGCCCGGGGAGAAGCGGTGTCGGCAACCCCTTCTCCCAAGCGGCGTGGCCGTCCTGGTAGTGGGGCGAGAGCGGATGGCCGCTCTCGCCGACCGGCATGTTGAAGATCCCGGCCTCCTCGTGCCCTGGAGAGACCACCATCCGCTCCGACGGGGCAAAGTCCACGCCGACCGCTCGCGGCATGTCGAGGTCTCCCGCCAGCGGCTTCGCCGGCACGTCGAGCCAGCGGCCGATCAGCGGCACGGCCAGACCCAACGGGTGATGGATCCTCAGGGTGTTGCGCTCGCCCCAGGTGCGGTCCGCGAGCTTCGGGCCGATCGTCTGCAAATGGTGGAGCTCTTCGTCGACCACGGCCAGCAGCTGCGCGTCCCAACTCGCGAAGCGGGGATCGAGCAGATGGGCCGGGCGTTCGGTGACCAGGCGCCAGAGCGGTCCGTCGAAGCGCCGCCGAGCCCGGTAGAACGGGGGGCTCTCCTCTTCCTTGAGACCGGTGAGACTGGCGAAAACCTCCTTTTCAAGCGTATCCCGGAACTCCCGCACCACCCGGTAAGCGACGGAGTCCACCGAGGCCCGGCCCGTCCAGGTGGCCTCCAGAAGCCGCTTCAGCTCGCCGCGCTGCGGATTGGCCTTGATCGCCTCCGGCGTCAGCGTCTTGAGCAGCAGGCCGTGCCAGCGCGTGAGGAACAGCGCCCGGTCGTCCATCTGGAGGGCGAGCATGTCCTGCGGCGTCGCTTTCTCGAGACCGAGCAGGCGGTCGCGGATCTGCATGGCGCGCGGCCCGAGGTCGTAGCAACCGTCGCCCAGGCGCGCCAGCATCTCGCCGTCGACCTGCCGGTTGTTGGCCGACCAGATGCGGCCGGACGGGGGATCAACCACCTTCGGGATCTCGTCCGAGCGCAGCCAACCGTCCCAACGATGGGAGCCATCGGCCCAGGAGCTGGGCACCTGACCGTACCAGCCGACACGGCGCGGCAGCTTGCCGACGATCGTCCAACCCACCCGGCCGGAGGAGTCGGCGACGACGAAGTTCTGGGGCGGAATGCCGGAGGCGTGCGCGACTTCGATCGCCTCGTCGATGTTCTTCGCCGCTTCGAGGCCGAAGAGACCGATGTTGGTCGCTTCTGCGAAGTCGGCGGTCCAGGCGATGGCGCGCCGCGGGCGGCCCTTCTCGTCCTTCTCGACGACCGGGCCCCAGATCGTCTTCGCCACGTCGAACATCTCGTCGGGCTTGCCCTTGACCCGGATGCGCTCGACGGAATGCTCGAACCGGCGCGAACCGGCAGGGGTGCGGTAGACCTCCGGGTCGTTGGGATCGAGCTCGAGATCGATCAGGTCGACGACGTCCGCGAAGCTGTTGGTGAAGCCCCAGGCGACGTAGCCGGTGCTGCCGGTGGCCAGCACGGGCATGCCCGGCAGCGTCACGCCGGTCACCCGGCGCTCCGTTCCGTCGGGCTCCCGCCAGCTCCAGGAGGCGCGATACCAGATGTTGGGCACCGTGATGCCGAGGTGCATGTCGTTGGCGAGCAGGGCGCGACCGTCGGCGGTATGGGCGCCGGCAACGGCCCAGCTGTTGCTGCCGGTCTTGCCGTAGAGATCGCCGCCGCCCGTCCAGCCCTCCCAACCCGGCAGGGTTTCCTCGGCCGCCGGGCGGGCGAGCACGGACACCTTCACCGCGCCGGGCTTGCGCAGGTCGAGGACCTCGGGGCCGGGAATCGGCGGCGTCGGGAACGGCGGGCCGACGAGCGGCGCATCCCATTCGGTGCCGACCGGCTCGACGAAATCGAAAAGCTTTTCCGGCACGTGGCCGTGCACCTGGCCGAGGTCGGTCTCGACGCGCGTCCGCCAGTCGTGGAGGTCAAAAAACATGGCATAGATGGCCAGGACGCTGTCCTCGGGCGTCCAGGCGCGCGGCTCGGCGCGCAGCAGGACGTACTCGAAAGGCTTGTCGCCCAGTGCCTTCAAGCCTGCATTGACGCCCTCCGCATAAGCCTCCATCAGCGCATGCTGGGGCGGCGTCATCGCCGCCAGCACGCGGCCGGCCAGGATTCGGCAGCCGTGCCGGCGGCGATTATGGTCGTGCAGGAGCATGAAGGGACCGAACAGCTCGGCGAACTCTCCCGACGCCTCCCGCCGCAACATATCCATCTGGAAGAAGCGGTCCTGGGCGTGGACGAAACCCAGGGCACGCGCCGCGTCCAGCCGGGTCGCGGCCTTGAGGTTCGGAGTCCCCAGGGCGTCCCGCTCGACGGTCACCGGCGCGCTCAAAGCCGGCATCGCAATCTCGCCGCTCAGCACCGGCAGGCTCGCCTTCACCCGGTGATGCAGCCAGAGGCCCGCCACCAGCAAGAAGACGACCAGCACTCCCACAAGAAGAAGCAGCCAACGGACGATCCGGCGGCCCGGGCGCCGTCTGGGAGCTGCCGGGGGGGCCGTCTGAGGAGTTGAGGGTAACGCCGTCGCCATGATTTTCTCCCGTGGTCTCTCTGGTTATTCGGCGGAGTCCTGCCGGCCGCCCTGCGCCAGGCGCTGGAGCTTGCGCCGGCGCCGCTCGCCGCGCTCGCGGACGGAGTCGTAGCCCTTGGGCGGACCGCTGTGCAGGAGGACCTTGGCCAAGGCGCTCACCGTCGGCCCCTCGTAGAGGCTGACGGTTGGAATGTCCTGGTGCAGCCAGTCCTTGAGCACGGCGATGATCTGCACCCCGGCGATCGAGGTCCCCCCGAGCTCGAAGAAGTTGTCGTCGACACCGACCCGGTCGACGCCGAGCTCCTCCTGCCAGAGGGTGGCGATCGCCGCCTCGAGGCGGTTGGTGGGCGGCGCGTAGGCATTGGCGAGCGCCGGGCGCTCGCGGCCGGCCGGGGGAGCAGCCGCCGGATCGCGCCGCGCCTGCGGCACCGCCGGCGGCGGGGGCTCGAGGGAATGCACCGCCGAGCCGCGGATCACCGCCAGAATGCGGTCGCCGTCCGCCAGGGCGTCGGGCAGCCGCTTGAGCAGCACCACGCCCACGCCCTCGCCGCGGCTCGCTGTTTCGGCCGCCAACGCCAGATCGCACTCGCCGAAGCTCAGGCTCTGGCAGGCCCGCTCGACGGCCGCGAGCGCCGGGCTCGCAGGCGGACCCGGAACGGTGACCGCCGGCCCGTTCAGACCCAGCTCGGCGGCCACCTCGACGGCAAGGCTGTCGTCCTCGGCGCCGCCGGCGAAGACGCCGGTACGATCGGCGTCGAGCCGGCCGGCGTAGGCCGCGGTCTCGATCGCCGCCGTCGCGCTATCGGCAATGGTCCGCGTGCGGCTCACCCAGGGCTCGCGCGAGGGGACGTCCGCGCCAGCGGTGACGACTGCCTCGTCGCCGAGGAGGCGCCAGAGATTCTCGATCGTAGGCTCGCCGGGAAAGCTCCCGGCCTGGCCGATGATGGCAGCGACATTCGCCACGTGATACCTCCCTGAAAGGCGCCCGTGAAAGGTTTTTATTCGCCCTTCTTGAATTGCCAGATGCGATAGCTGAGGCGCCCTTCCTGCAGGTCGCGGTAGGGCTTCGAGCCGGGAGTGGCCAGGAAGAACTCCATGACCTCCTTGCCGGTCGGAGCGCCATGGACCTCGAGGTTCCGCTTGGCATAGGAATCGAGCGAGAGCAGGACGTTGGGGGTGATGTCCTGATCCCGTTCGAGAGTCAGGCCGAGCCCGCGGAGGCACGACATGTAGCTCTCCATGTGCTCGACCGGCAACAGGTCGGTGTAGAGGAAACGCCCGCCCGGGCCGAGCACGCGCTCGACCTCGCGATAGAAAGCATAGATGTCCGGGTACAGGCAGGAGGATTCGACGTTGACCACGACGTCGAAAAACCCATCGATGAACGGCAGCCGCTCGGACTCGCCGTTGACGAAATGACGGTCGGGCTCGTTGATCCGCCGCTGGCAGAACAACACGGCGCTCGGCGACAGATCCAGCCCCCAGATCTCGCCGGGAGTAAAAAAACGATCGATGGTGAGGATCGTGCCGCCACGGCCGCAGCCGACGTCGAGAATGTCGCGGTCGTTGAGGTCGCAGTCGCCGATCAGCTCCAAAACGAGATCGATCCGGTTGCGGTTGGGCCAGTGCGCGGGCAGCTCGATCCGCGCCGAGCGCGGACGCTCGTCGGGCAGGTAGCCAAAGTTGAAAAAAGTTGCGTCATCCGCGTAAATCGACTCGCTGAGCGAGTCATTGATCTTGTCGTAGAATTCTTTAATTTTAAGCTTTTTTTGCCGAGCGAACGGAGCCGGCAGCGCGGCATCCGGCTCACGTCCGGAAAATAGCTCTTCAAGGTTCTCGGGGCGGCCTTCGGCTTCAGCTTCCATAGCTCTCCAAGTCTCGTCGCTGGCGAAAAGGGAACACCGGATGGGCGGCAGAATCTGACACCCGGCGCAGCGCCTTGTCAAGCTCTCCGCGCGGCGCTCGGATGACTTGTTCCTGTCGAACGAGAACGATTGTACACTCGACAACGGTCAAGGTGGACGCTGCCGCGACAACCGGCAGGATTGAGGCCGACAACGGGGCCAAGAACGCGGACCAGCGAGGGCGAAATTCATGATTACGTACGATTTGCGGCATGCGCTGAGAGCCGTGGTGAGAAGGCCAGGCCTCTCCCTCGCCGTCATTCTGATCCTGGCCCTGGGAATCGGCTCGACGACGACGATCGCCAGCATCGCGAGCTCCGTGCTGCTGCGCAAGATCCCTTACAAAGACGGGGAACGTCTGGTGGTCGTGCAGAACCTGACGGAGCGGGATCGCACGGTTTTCCCGGCGTCCTACCTGGACGTCGAAGCCTGGCGCCAGCAGTGCACGACGCTGGACCTGATGTCCGCCGCGTCGAGCTTTCAGCAGCTCAACCTCACCGCCGGTGACCGCGCCGAGCGAATCGGCGTCGCGTTCGTCTCCACCACCTACTTCGACCTCCTGGGATTGCGTCCCATTCTCGGCCGTACCTTCGAGCCCGCGGAGGAGAACCGGGCCAGCCCGATCGCCGTGGCCGTGCTGAGCCACGGCTTGTGGCAGCGCCGCTTCGGCGGCGACCCCAAGATCGTCGGCAGCAGCATCCAGGTTCAGGGCCTGTCGTTCCAGGTCGTCGGCGTCCTGCCGCAAGGCTTCCGCGACGTCTACCCGGACGTCGACCTCTACGTGCCGGTCACCATCTCCAGGCTGACGCATCGCGAAGGCTACGTCGAAGAGCGGGTGGTCCGCTGGCTGGACGTGTTCGCGCGCCTGCACCCCGGCGTCACCCTCCAGCAGGCGCAGCAGGAGATGACGGCGGTCGGCCGCCGCCTGGCCGTCACCTTCCCGGCGAGCAACGAGGGCTACACGATCGGCATCAAGCCGCTGCGGAAATTCCAGTTCGACTACGAAGGCACCCAGCGGGCCATCTTCACCCTGCTGATCGGCGCGCTCTTCGTCCTCCTCATCGGCTGCGCCAACGTCACCAACCTGCTGCTGATCCGGGCGGTCGAGCGGCGCAAGGAGGTGGCGTTGCGGCTGGCCATGGGAATCACCCGCCTTCGCCTCGTCCGCCACTTCATCCTCGAAGGCGCCGTCCTCTGCCTGGCCGGCGCGGCGGTCGGAGTCGGGTTCGCCGTCTTCGCGGTCAGGATTCTCGGCAAGTTGGGCAATGCCGCCTACGGCCTGCCCGCCTTCATCGAGTTTTCGGTGGACCTGGAGGCGATGGCGGTCGCGGTGGCGCTCTGCGTCTCGATCAGCTTCCTGCTCGGGATGATTCCGGCCCGCGAGAGCATGAAGGTCAGCCTCCAGGAATCGCTGCAGTCCGAGGGCAAGGGGCACAGCCAATCGGTGGGAACGGCGTTTACCCGCAGCTTCCTCGTCGTTTCCGCCGTCTTTTTCTCGGTCGTGCTGCTCATCGGGGCCGGGCTGATGATCAAGAGCCTGCGGACGATGATCGGAACCGATCCGGGCTATCGCGTGGACCGCATCGTGACGGCCCGCTTCGAGCTGCCCACCACCCAGTATCACACCGACGAGCCGGCGTACCTGTTGTACCAGCGGCTGCTCGACAAGGCTCGGGCGCTGCCGGACGTCAAGGATGCGGGCCTCTGGGCGCCCGGCATGATCGGCTCCAGCCTGTACATCAAGTTCCTGGTCGCGGAAGGGCGGTCGCTCGAAGCCCCGGCGGACAAGGTCAAGGTCTACGAGCACCGGATCTCGCCCCATCTCCTTCGCGAGCTGGGGATCTCCCTGCTCCAGGGGCGCGACTTCACCGAGCAGGACGACGCGAAGCACCCCCTGGTCGCCATCCTCAGCCGCTCCGCGGCGGAGGCGATCTGGCCGGGCCAGGATCCTCTCGGCAAGCGATTCTGGGTGGGGCCGCCGCAGAACGTCTGGGCGGCGGTGGTGGGCGTCGCCGTCGACGTCGACCAGCGCGGGCGCCTCTTCCCGGATCACGACGTCCGGCGCGACGCCTACTTCCCGCTGTTCCAGATGCGCTCGCGGACCTCGGCGGTCCTCCTCCACCTGCGCCGGGACAATCCCCAGGCGGCCCTCCAGTTGAGCGGCATCATGCAGTCGATCGCTCCGGACATCCCGGTCTACGACGTCAAGAGCCTGGCGCAGCGCCGGCACGACGAGGAGGGCAGCGTACGGCTCAACACCTACATGCTGCTCTTCTTCGCCGCTTCGGCCCTGGTGCTCGCCATCGTCGGGATCTACTCGATCCTGGTCTACACCGTGCGCCAGCAGAGCTTCGAGATCGGCGTCCGCATGGCCCTCGGGGCCGACCGCTCGAAAATCCTGCGGCACTTCGCGTGGAAGGGAGCTGTGCTCCTCGCCATCGGGTTGCTGGCGGGGCTGGGCTTCGCTCTGGGCCTGGCGAAGACGATGTCGAGCATTCTGTTTCACGTCAGCCCCTACGATCCTCTCGTCTTCCTTGCCGTGCCCATCGTCATCGCGCTCTTCTCGCTGCCGGCCATCCTCCGGCCGGCCACCAAGGCGACGCGCGCGGATCCCTCGTCCCTGTTCCGCCTCAATTGAGCGGCCGCTCCGCCGCGGCGGCGATGCGCGCCGTCAGCTCGCCGGCCAGCCGCTCGACCTGGGGCCGGCGCAGCAAGCTGTAATGGTCGCCCGGCAGCGTGCTCGCCTCGACGCCGCCGAGGGCCGCCCGGCGCCAGCCGTCGAGGATCTCCGGACCATAGGCGTCGAAAGTCTGGCTGGAGAGAAAGAGCGCCACGTTCCCGGAGTAGGGCCGGCGGACGTAGGCCCGGCTGGCCTGGAAGTTCGCCGCGAAGGTCGCGAACAGCGGCCGTATCTCGGCGGGGCCGAAGTCCCGCGGCAACAGGCCCGCGTCCTGGGCCAGGCGGGTCACCTGGTCCAGCTTCTCCGCCGCCGGCAGTCCCCGCAGCTCTTCGGGGAACCTCTCCACCATCGCGAGGTTGTGCCCCAGCAGCCGGGCCAAATCCTCGGCGAACCAGGTCATCAGCTCCTCCTCAGACGCCGGCAGACTGGCCTCCGCCACCGGAGGCAGGGTGTCGATCAATGCCACGAGGTCGACCTCCTGCCCCTCGGCCGCGAGCTGGCGCGCCATCTCGAAGGCGACCAGCCCTCCCATCGACCAGCCGCCGAGCCGGTAGGGACCCTGCGCTTGGACGCGGCGCAGCTCGCGCAGGTAGCGGCCCGCCATCTCCTCGACGCTCGCCGGCAGCTCGGCGGCATCGGGCGACTGCAGGGCGTAGAACGGCTGGTCCGGCGGCAGTTGGCGAGCCAGGTCCAGGTAGCACTGGACGTTGCCGCCGACCGGATGGACGCAGAACAGCGGCACCTCGTCCCCCCGCGGCTTGAGGGTGACCAGGGGGGAGCGGCGCGTCTGGCCGCTGCCGGCCTGGCTCAAGGCGACCGCCATGGCCTCCGGGGTGGGCGCCGTGAACAGGGCCGCGACGGAGAGGGTCTTTCCCAGGCGCTTCTCGATTCGGGCCATCAGGAGCACGGCGAGCAGCGAGTGCCCTCCCAGCTCGAAGAAGTTGTCCTCGGCGCCGGCGCGCTCGCGGCCCAGCACCTCCGCCCAGATCTCGGCCAGGATCTCCTCGAGCGGAGTCCGCGGCGCCACGAAGCCCGGCGCGGGGCCGCGATCGGGCGCCGGCAGCGCCTTCCTGTCCACCTTGCCGTTGGGCGAGAGCGGCAGCGCCGCGAGATGTACGAAGGCCGCGGGGACCATGAACTCCGGCAAGCGCTCGCGCAGCTGCCGGCGCAGCTCGTCCACCGCCGCCTCGCCCGTCAGATAGGCGACCAGGCGCGGGTCGCCGGGCGCGTCCTCGCGCGCCACGACCACGGCCTCGCCCACCCCGGCCAGGGAGCTCAGCGCCGCTTCGATCTCCCCCAGCTCGATGCGGAAGCCGCGCACCTTCACCTGGTGATCGAGGCGTCCCAGGTAGACGATCTCGCCGCCCGGCAGGCAGCGGACCTGGTCTCCCGTCCGGTAGAGGCGCGCGCCCTCGGTCCCGGGGGCCGCGAACGGATCGGGGACGAACCTCTCCGCCGTCAGGTCCGGCCGGTCGAGGTAGCCGCGGGCGAGCTGCACGCCGCCGAGGTAGAGCTCGCCGGGAATGCCGATCGGCACCGCCGCCAGGTGGGCGTCGAGCACGAGCGCCGAAGTGTTGGCGATGGGACGCCCGATGGGCACCGCGGCGAGCGGGCCCTGCGGCGCGCAACGCCAGGCCGTGACGTCGACCGCCGCTTCCGTCGGACCGTAGAGGTTGTGAAGCTCCGGCGCCGCCTGCCCTGGAAAACGCGCGAAGAAACGGCGCTCGAGTTGGGCCGGCAGAGCCTCGCCGCTGCAGATCACGCGGCGCAGCGAGGTGCAGGTCTCGACCTCGCGCGCCTCCAGGAAGACCTGCAGCATCGAGGGGACGAAGTGCGCCGTGGTGATTCCCGCCTCGGCGATGAGCCGCACCAGATAGTCGGGGTCCTGGTGGCCGCCCGGGCGGGCGAGCACCAGGCGGGCGCCGGTGGCGAGCGGCCAGAAAAACTCCCAGACCGAGACGTCGAAGCTGAACGGCGTCTTCTGGAGCACCCGGTCGGAGGCGGTCAAGCCGTAGGCCTGCTGCATCCAGCACAGCCGGTTGGCGATGGCGCGGTGGCTGTTCATCGCGCCCTTGGGGCGTCCGGTGGAGCCGGAGGTGTAGATGACGTACGCCAGATCGTCGACGCCGCCCAGGACTTCGGGATCGCCGGCGATCTCTCCTTCGATCTCCCCCCACTGTGAGTCCAGGCAGAGGACGCGCGCCGCCTCCGGCTGAATGGTGGCGACCAGGCGCTCCTGGGTGAGCAGCACCGGCACCCGCGCGTCGGCGAGCATGAAGGCCAGGCGCTCCGCCGGATACGAGGGGTCCAGCGGGACGTAGGCGCCGCCCGCCTTGAGGACGCCGAGGAGGCCGACGACCATCTCCAGCGACCGCTCGAGGCAGAGGCCCACGCGCACGTCCGGCCCCACACCCCAAGACCGCAACCGGTGGGCGAGCCGGTTGGCCCGCGCGTTGAGGTCGCCGTAGGACAGCTCCTCGCTCTCGAACTGCAACGCGACCGCGGCGGAAGTACGCCTCGCCTGGGCCTCGAACATCTCCTGCAATCGAAGCTCTGCGGGGAATTCGGCCCCCGTGTCGTTCCACTCCGCCATCACCTGGGCGTGCTCGGCCTGGTTGAGCAGCGGCAGCTCGGAGAGGCGCCTGCCGGGTCTCTCCGCGGCACCGGCGAGCAGCCGGTCGAGATGGGCCAGCAGGCGCTCCATGGTGGCGGCGTCGAAAAGGTCGGCGTCGTAGTCGAGCAGACCGCTCAGTTGCTCGCCGCCGTCGACCAGGGCGAGCTCGAGATCGAACTTCGCCGAGCGCGCCGCGGAGCTCAGCGGGTGCAGCTCGAGCCCCTTCAGCTCCAGCCCCGGGCCGCCGGGCACGTTGAGCAGCTGGAAGCTGACCTGGAACAGCGGCGTGCGCCGCAGGTCGCGATCCGGCCGCAGCTCTTCGACCAGCTTCTCGAAGGGCAGATCCTGGTGGGCGTAGGCGCCGAGCGAGACGTGGCGCACCCGGTCCAGCAGCTCGCCGAAGCTGGGATCGCCGGAGACGTCGGTGCGCAGGACCAGCATGTTGACGAAGAAGCCGATCAGCTTCTCCACCTCGCCGCGGTTGCGGTTGGCGATCGGCGATCCGACGGCGACGTCGTCCTGCTCCGTATAACGGTGGAGCAGCGCCTGGAAGGCGGCGAGGAGAATCATGAAGAGGGTGACGCCGCGGCCTCGGCTGAGCTGCCGCAGCTGCCGCGTCAGGGCGGGCGGGATGACCACCAGGCGGTGGCCGCTGGGCGCGCCGGGCAGCACCGGCCGCGGGCGGTCGGTGGCCAGGCCCAGAGCGGAAACTCCGGCCAGGCTCTGACGCCAGTAGGCGAGATGCCGCTCCAGGACCTCGCCCCGCAACCACTGCCGCTGCCAGGCGGCGAAGTCGGCGTATTGGACTTCGAGGGGCGGCAGCGGCGACGGCAATCCCGCGATCCGGGAGTTGTAGAGCGCTGACAGCTCGTGCCCGAAGACGCCAGTCGACCAGCCGTCGAACACGATGTGGTGGGAGGTGAAGAGCAGCGCGTGCTCCAGCTCTCCGAGGCGCACCAGCAGCCCCCGGACCAGCGGCCCGCGCGCCAGGTCGAAGGGGCGCAGCGCCTGTCCGAGCGCCTGCCTCTCAGCTTCCGCCTCCCGCACCGCCGCAGGGAGCGCCTGAAGATCGATCATCGGGATCTCGAAGGAGGTCGCGGGATGGATCCGCTGCACCGCCTGGCCGTCGACCTCCGGGAAGGTGGTGCGGAGGCTCTCATGCCGCCGCAGCACCTCGTCCAGGCTCCAGCGCAGAGCGGCCACGTCCAGGCGGCCGGCCATGCGGAAGGCGGTCGACTCGTTATAGGCCAGCGCCCGGGTATCGAGCCGGTGCAGGAACCAGAGCCGCTCCTGGGCGAAGGAGAGCGGCAGCGGCGCGTCCCGCGGCACGGGGATGATCGACGGCGCTTCCGCGTCGGCGCTCCAGAGGCGCAGGCCCGCCACCTCCGACGCCACGGCGGCGACGCTCGGCGCGTCGAAGAAGGTGCGCAGCGGCAGCTCGACGCCGAACGCCTCCCGCACCCGCGACACGGCCTGGGTGGCGAGGAGGGAATGGCCGCCCAGCTCGAAGAAATCGTCGTCGACGCCGATCCGCTCGATCCCCAGCAGCTCCGACCAGATCTCCACCAGCTTCGCCTCGGTGGCGTTGCGCGGCCCCACCAGCGACTGCCCGGTCTCCGGCCGCGCCACCTCAGGCGCCGGTAGCCGCCGCCGGTCCACCTTGCCATTGGGCGAGAGGGGCAGCGAATCGAGCAGCACGAAGGACGACGGCACCATGTACTCGGGCAGCCTGTCGGACAGGAACGCCCGCAGCTCGGGCGCGATGCGGCGAGCGAACCGCCCCTGCAACGGGTTGCTGGTGAAGCGGTTGAGCGGCATGGCCGCGGCCTCAGGATGGGCCTGCGGCGCCGGGAGCAGGGCGGCGATCGCGCCTCCTGCGCCACGCCGTCGCAGCACCACTTCGAAGGCGCCGGCGGCGCCGGGCGAGGCCCAGCCCAGCTCGATCTTGTAGGGCAATTCCAGGGCGATATCCCAGAGGTCCTGGGGCTCTACGGCCGCCGCCGCCGCTTCGTCCGCACGGCGGCGCAGGTCGCCGGCGGTCTCGATCCCTTCCTCCTCCTCGCGGAGCAGCCGCACGGCGGCCGCCGCCTCGGCCACCCGCGCGTTCGGCACGTTGCTCAGACCCAGGATCTCGGGCTCGCTCGCCGCCAGAAGCCGCTTCAGGGCAGCGAGGTCGAGGCTCTCGCCCTGCCAGTCCAGCCAGGTGATCGCCGCTGCCTCTGCCGCCGCCTCGCCGAGCCGCAGCACGACCTGGTAGCGGAAGCCGGTCAGCTCGTTGTGGGCGCGGCCGTGCTTCGGGTAGACCTCCACCCGGCCGATCTTTGGCAGACGCTGCCGCAGGGCGGCGAAGAAGGCGGGATCGATGACCAGCTCGTTCTCCTGCAGACGGCGGGCCTGCAACTTCTGGCGCAAGCGTGTCAGGGGCATCTCCGGCTCGGCCTGGAACAGATCCAGCGAGGTGTGGAAGGCCTCCAGCAGCGGCAGGCTGCGCAGGTCGCCGAGGAAGACCGCGCCGCCGGGCCGCACCAGCTCGACGGCCCGCGCCACCACCTCGGCCAGGTAGTCGGCGCTGGGGAAGTACTGCGCCACCGAGTTCAGGATCACCGTATCGAAGGAGTCGGCCGCCAGCCCCTCGAGCCGCTCCGCCGACCCCAGAAGAAGTTGGACGCGGGAGCGGTCGAGTGTCGCGGCGTCCAGGCGGCCGAGCTGGCGTTCGACGTAGGCGAGAGCCTGGGCCGAGACGTCGGTGCCGGTGTACAGCTCGCAGTGGGGCGCGATGCGGAAGAGGATCATGCCGGCACCGCAGCCGATCTCCAGCACCCGCCGCGGGTTGAGCGTGGCGATCCGCTCGATCGTATCCTCCAGCCAGTCCGCCATCTCGTTGGCGGGGAGCGGCAGGTCGGTGTACGAGCTGTTCCAGCCGATGATGTTGAAGGTGGGATCGGCGCCCGCCGCCTCGTGTCCATAAAGATCGTCGAACAGCTCGCTCCACTGCGAGACCTGCTCGCTCTGCACGCCGCTCTCCAGCACCTCGTAGGCCGGGTTCTGCACCACGTAGGCGACGAGGCGGCGATCGCCCGCCACGTCCTCGCGGGCCAGCACGACGTTCTGCTGCACCGCCGGGTGCTCGCCGAGGCGGGACTCGATCTCTCCCGGCTCGATGCGGAAGCCGCGGATCTTCACCTGCTGGTCGATGCGGCCCAGGAACTCGATCCTGCCGTCGGCGAGGTGGCGGGCCAGGTCTCCCGTCCGGTAGAGACGGCTGCCGGGCGCCTCGCCGTAAGCGCCGCCGAAGGGGTTGGGGACGAACCGCTCCCCCGTCAGCGCCGGCCGCCCGAGATAGCCGCGCGCCAGACCGTCGCCGCCGGTGCACAGCTCGCCGGCGACGCCGATGGGCACCGGCTGGCCATGGGCGTCCAGCAGGTGGACCCAGGTGTTGTTGATCGCCCGTCCCAGCGGCACGGAGGGACCGATGGGCAGCGGCCCCTGCATCGGATAGCAGCAAGTGAAGGTGGTGTTCTCGGTCGGGCCGTAGCCGTTGATCAGGCGGGTACCCGGCAGCTCGCGGAGAACTCTGCGAACGTGGGGCGCCGACAGCGCGTCGCCGCCGGCCAGCAGCTGCCGCACCGGCCGCAGGAGCTCGATGCCATGCTCGACGAACTGGTGGAACAGCCCGGCGGTGAGCCACAGGGTCGTCACTGCGTAGTGCGCGAGCGCTCGACCCAGCTCTTCGAGCGAGAGGGCGTGCGCCGGCATCAGCACCAGCCGCGAGCCGTTGAGGAGCGCTCCCCAGATCTCCAGCGTCGAGGCGTCGAACGACACCGGCGCGAACTGCAGGAAGACCTCGTCGGGTCCGAAGCCGGCATAGCCGGTATCGCGGACCAGCCGCGTCACGGCCCGATGCGGCACGGCCACTCCCTTCGGCCGGCCGGTGGAGCCCGAGGTGTAGATGACGTAGGCCAGGCTGCCGCCATCGGTCGTCACCGGTGGATTGCCGTCGGGACCCTCCGCCTCCGCCGCCCCGCCGAGGAGGACCAGCTTCGTCCTGATCACCAGGTGAGCGGGCAGCCGCGTCACCGCCGTCTCCTCCCCCACCAGCACCCTCAGGCCCGAGTCCGCCATCATGAACGCCAGGCGCTCGGCGGGATAGTCCGGATCGAGGGGAACGTAGGCGCCGCCGGCCTTGAGAATGCCCAGCAGCCCCACCACCATCTCCGGCGACCGCTCGAGGCAGAGGCCAACGAGACTCTCCGGTCCGACGCCGAGACCGCGCAGGCGATGGGCCAGCCGGTTGGCGCGGCGGTTGAGCTCGCCATACGAAAGCTCGCCACCGCCGTCGACATCGCCGCCGGCGGCGAACAGCAGGGCGGGAGCCTCGGGAGTGCTGCGGACCTGGGACTCGAACAGCTCCTGGAGGCTCGCCGAGGCGGGATAGGCCGAGGCGGCGTCGTTCCACTCCAGGGCCAGCTGGTGCCGCTCCGCTTCGTCGAGCACCGGCAGCAACGCCATGGCCGTCTCGGGCAGGGCCACGGCCGCTGCCAGCAGCGTCTCGAGCTGGCGCACCAGGCGCTGCATCGTCGTCGCCTCGAACAGCTCGCTGTTGTACTCCAGCGAGCCGGTGAGACGGCCGCCATCCTCGAAGAGGAAGAGGGTGAGATCGAACTTCGCGGTCCGCGCGGCGAGGCTGAGATCGTCGGGAGGGGAAAGGATCAGACCCTGGATCTCCACTTCGGTACGCGGGAAGTTCTGATAGCCGAACATCACCTGGAAGAGCGGGTTGCGGCTCAGGTCCCGCTCGGGCTGCAGCTCCTCGACCAGGCGCTCGAAGGGCAGGTCCTGATGGGCATAGGCGCCGAGGGACGTCTCCCGCACCCGAGCCAGCAACCGCGCGAAGTTGGGGGAGCCGGAAAGGTCGACGCGCACCACCAGCGTGTTGACGAAGAAGCCGATCAGGCCCTCGACCTCGCGCCGGGTGCGGTTGGCGATGGCAACGCCGACGGCGACGTCCTCCCGTCCCGAGATACGGCTGAGGAGAGCCTGGAAGCCGGCCAGCATCGTCATCGACGGCGTGGCGCCGGCGCGCCGGGTGAGCGCCGCCAGATCGCGCGCCAGCGCCGCCGGCAGCGCGAACGAGTGCGTGGCGCCGCGGAACGACCCGACCGCCGGCCGCGGGTGATCGTACGGCAGCTCCAGGGTCTCCGGGATGCCGGCCAGCTGCTGCCGCCAGTAGTCGAGCTCGGCTTCGAGACGCTCGCCCTGCAGCCACTCGCGCTGCCAGACCGCGAAGTCGGCGTACTGGATCGGCAGCTCGGGCAATGGCGACGGCTCGCCTTGAGCGAACGCGGCATAGAGCGCCGCGATCTCGGAGAACAGGATGCCCATCGACCAGCCGTCCGAGATGATGTGGTGGAGATTCACCAGCAGCGTGTGCTCCCGGGCGCCGAGGCGGATCAGCGAGGATCGCAACAGCGGGCTCGTCGCGAGGTCGAACGGGCGCTGGGCCTCGTCGCTCGCGAGCCGCTCGAGCTCGGCCCGCAGACTCGCTTCGGCGGCTTGTCGGATGTCGAGGTCGATCAGCGGGACGAGGAAATCAGGCAGCGGATCGATCGCCTGGATGGGCTGACCGCCCGCCATACGGAATGCAGTACGCAGGGCCTCGTGACGGCGGACGATCTCCCGGAAGGCTCGGCGCAGGGCCTCGACGTCGAGCACGCCCGTCAGGCGAACCGCTCCGAAGACGTTGTAGAACGGGTTCTCCGGCGCCAGGCGATCCAGGAACCAGAGGCGTTGCTGGGCGAAAGAGAGCGGCAGATCTCCCGTGCGCGGCACCGGGACGAGCGGCGGCGCGGCTGCAGCCTCGTCAGTGCTCTCGGCGGCACGGGCCGCCGCGATCCGCCGGGCGAAGGCCTCGACGGTGGGCTCCTCGAAGAGCGCGCGCAGCGGCAGCTCGACGCCGAACAGCTCGCGCACCTGGGAGATGACCCGCGTCGCGAGCAGCGAATGGCCGCCGAGGTCGAAGAACCCGTCCTGGCGGCTCACCCGCTCGACGCCGAGCAGCGCAGTCCAGATCCCCGCTACCAACTCCTCCACCGGGGTCCGCGGCGGCTCGCCCCCGGCTGCCGCTTCCCAACGCGGCTCGGGAAGGGCACGCCGATCGAGCTTGCCATTCGCGGTCAGCGGCAGCTCCGCCAGGAAGACCCAGGCGGCCGGCACCATGGCCTCCGGCAGGCTCGCGGCGAGGAACCGCCGCAGCTCCTCGGTACCGGTCTCCCCTTCCGCGACGACCCAGGCGGCCAGCCGGAGGTTGCCGCGAGGGTCCGCCCACGGCATCGCCACGGCGGCGGTGACCCGGGGGTGTCCGAGCAGGGCCGCCTCGACCTCCGCCGGCTCGATGCGCACACCGCGCAGCTTGATCTGCTGGTCGATGCGGCCGCGGAACTCCAGCTCGCCATCAGCCCGCCAGCGCACCAGGTCGCCGGTGCGATAGAGGCGGGCGCCCGGAGGTCCGAAGGGGTCGGGACGGAAGGCGTCCGCCGTCAAGTCGGGCCGGCCCAGGTAGCCGCGGGCAAGGCTCGCCCCCGCCACGCACAGCTCGCCCGGGACGCCGGCCGGCACCGGCTCGCCGCGCCCGTCGAGCACGTAGGCGCGCAGGTTGTCGATCGGCCGGCCGATCGCCGGCGGCCGCGCCTCGCCCCCCGGCACCAGCGTCCAGGTGGAGACGACCGCGGCTTCGGTGGGACCGTAGTGATTGCCCACCGCGTAGGGGAGCCCAGCCGGGACCCGCCGCAGCCTGTCGCCACCGGTGAGCAGCGTCCGCAGTGCCAGGCCCGCGGGGGGCTCCAGCTCCAGGACCCTCTCCGCCAGCGGGGTTGGCAGGAAGCCGACGGTGGTGCCGTCCGCCGCCAGCAGCTCCATCAGCCGCTCGGGCGCCAGGCGCGTCTCCTCGTCCACCACCCGCAGGGCAGCGCCCGCGCAGAGGGCCGGCCACAGCTCCCAAACGGCGGCGTCGAAAGCGGGCGAGGCCACCAGCGTGCAGCGGTCCGCCGCCGTGAGCTGGTGCGCCCGCAGGTGCCAGCTCACGAGGTTGAGCAGCGCCCCGTGGGAGACCATCACTCCCTTGGGCTCGCCCGTCGACCCTGAGGTGTAGATGACGTACGCCAGTTGTGCCGGCTCGATTCGCCGGGGCGGGACCGCTACCTCCGACGCCCAGGACTCGCCGCCGATCGCCGCCGCAGGAAGGGGCAGATCGGAGGTATCGATTCCAGGTCCGACCAGGACGAGCTTGGCGCCGCTGCTATGCAAGAGATGACGCAGGCGGGCCGGCGGATGGGCGGGATCGAGCGGCAGGAAGGCCGCACCGGCCCGCGCCACGCCCACCATCGCCACGGCCAGCGCGGCGCTACGGGGAGCAACCAGGGCGACGATACTCTCCGCGCCGACTTCTCGCCGCGCCAGCCAGCCGGCCAGGCGATCCGACGCCGAGATCAGCTCGCCGTAGGTCAAGACGGTTGAGCCGTCCACCACCGCCGGCCGGTCCGGCCCTTCGGCCGCTCGCCGGACGAACAGCTCCACCGCCGTCGCCGCCATGGCCGCGACCGGCGCCGATGCGGTCTCGTTCCAGGCTACGAGAACCTGGTGTCGCTCCTCGGGCGACAGCAGGTGCAGCTCCGACAGCGGCCGCTGGGGAGCGGCCATGGCCGCCGCCAGGAGCCGCGTGTAGTGTCGGATCAGGCGCTCGATCGTCGCCGCCTCGAAGAGGTCCCGGCTGTACTCCAGCGCCCCTTCGAGACCGCGCTCGGTCTCCGTCAAGGTGCACGTCAGCTCGAACTTTGCCGTCTCCGTTGCCAGGGGCGCGGCCGTCAGGGCGAGCCCTGGCAGCTCCAGGGGGCCGGCCGGCGCGTTCTGGAGGGCGAGCATCACCTGCACCAGCGGCGTCCGCGCCAGATCCCGCTCGGGCGCCAGCGCCTCCACCAGACGCTCGAACGGTATCTCCTGGTGGGCGTAGGCCGCGAGCGTCGTCTCCCGCACGCGGCCCAGGAGCGTCACCAGCTCGGGGTCGCCGGCGAGATCCACCCGCAGCACCAGCGTATTGACGAACAGGCCGATGAGGGGCTCGGTTTCCACCCGGGTGCGGCCCGCGATCGGCGTTCCCACCGCCAGGTCGTCCTCGCCGGTATAGCGCTGCAGAAGCCCCAGGAACCCGGCGAGCAGCGTCATGAAGAGCGTCGCCCCATGCCGGCGGGAGAGCGCCGAGAGCCCGGCGGCGTCCTCGCCCTCGATGACGAAGCCATGGACCGCCCCCCGCAGGCTCTGGACCGCGGGCCGCGGGCGATCCACCGGCAGCTCCAGGGCCGGCGGCAGGCCGGCGAGCTGGCCGTACCACCAGGCGAGCTCCGAGTCCAGCAGCTCGCCCGCCAGCCGCTGCCGCTGCCAGACGGCGAAATCCGCGTACTGCACCGCGAGCTCCGACAGCGGGCTCGGTTCGCCTGCCAGGAAGGCCGAGTACAAGGTCCCGAGCTCCCGCACCAGCACTCCCGTGGACCAGCCGTCGCCGACGATGTGGTGCAGGGTCAGCAGCGCCACGTGCCGCTCGGCGCCCAGCCGCAGCAACGCCGTGCGCAGCAGCGGACCGCGGCCGAGGTCGAAGGCCCGCCGTGCCTCGGCCGCCGCCAGGCGGCCCGCTTCCGCCTCGCTCTGGTCGGGCGGCAGATCCCGGAGATCGATCACCGGCAGCCCCGGGTCAGCGGGTTCGGCGATCACCTGCATAGGCTCACCGGCCACCACCTGGAAGGTCGTCCGCAGGGCCTCGTGCCGCCGCATCACCTCGCCGAGCGCGCCGGCAAGCACCGCCACGTCGAGACGGCCCGACAGCTCGACCGCCGCCGGGATGTTGTACACCGGGCTGCCCGGCTCCAATTGATCGAGGAACCAGAGGCGCTGCTGGGCGAAGGAGAGCGGCAGACCGCCCACGCGGGGTCTCGGCACGATGGGCGGCGCCTGCGGCCCGCGTCCCTCCTGCCCGATCCGCGCTGCCAGCGCCGCCACCGTCGGAGCCTCGAAGAGCGAGCGCAGCGGCAACTCCACTCCAAAGGCCTCGCGCACTCGCGAGATCACCTGCGTCGCGAGGAGAGAGTGGCCGCCGAGGGTGAAGAAGTCGTCGCGCGCTCCCACCCGCTCCACCCGGCCGGCGCCCAGGACCTCGGCCCAGATCGCCGCCAGCACCTCCTCGGCGGGGCCCTGTGGGGCGACGAAGCGCGACGCTTCCTGCCCGCCGGCCGGGGCGATCTGGCCGAGCGCGCGGCGGTCGACCTTGCCATTGGGCGTCAGCGGCAGTCTCTCCAGGGTCACCACGTCGGAGGGCACCATGTAGTCGGGAAGCGCCTGGCGCAGAGCGTCCCGAAGCTCGGCAGGCGAGGCCGCCGGCGCCTGATCCGCCGGCGGCACCACGTAGGCCACCAGGCGCTTGTCGCCCGGGGTCTCCTCCCGCACCAGCACCACCGCCTCACGCACGCCGGGATGACGGGCGAGCGCCGCCTCGATCTCCCCCAACTCGATGCGGAAACCGCGGACCTTGACTTGATGGTCGAGGCGGCCGAGGAACTGTACGTTGCCGTCGGCAAGCCGGCGCACGAGGTCGCCCGTGCGATAGAGCCGGGCTCCCGGATCGATGGCGAACGGATCGGGGACGAACACCGCCGCGGTCAGGTCCGGCCGCCCGAGATAACCCCGCGCCAGACCGGGACCGCCGAGCAGCAACTCGCCGGCCACCCCCATCGGCTGCGGACCCAGAGACCGGTCTACCACGTGGAGGCGGTGGTTGGCGATCGGCCGGCCGATCGGCACCACCGAACGAGGCGGCTCGGGCACGCAGGGCCAGAAGCTCACGTCCACCGAAGCCTCGGTCGGTCCATAGAGGTTGTGCAGCTCTGTCCCGCCGGCACCGAGCCGTGCGAAGAAGCGCCGCACGGTTTGGGCGGTGAGGGCCTCGCCGCTGGCCATCACCCGGCGCAGCGAGGTCAGCGATTCCAGCCCCGGCGCCTCCAGGAAGGCTTCGAGCATCGAGGGCACGAAGTGCAGCGTAGTGATCTGCTCGCGGGCGATCAGCTCGGCCAGATAGAGCGGATCCTTGTGCCCATCGGGCCGTGCGAAGACCAGCCGCGCCCCGGTCAGCAGCGGCCAGAAGAGCTCCCACAGCGAGACGTCGAAGCCGAACGGCGTCTTCTGCAGCACCCGGTCCGCCGCCGTCAGCCCGTAGGTCTCCTGCATCCACAGCAGCCGGTTGACGATGCCCCGGTGGGGAACCATCACTCCCTTGGGCACTCCCGTGGAGCCGGAGGTGAAGAGCACGTAGGCGAGGTTCTGCTCGTCGACCTCTCTGAGCAACCCTCCAAACGGCTCTGCTGGCAGGGCCGCCAGGCTCTCCCGGGTCAGGGTCGCGCCGAGGCCGGCGCTCTTCATCACCACATCGAGACGCTCGGCGGGAAGGGTGGGATCGAGCGGGACGTAGGCCGCGCCCGCCTCCAGCACGCCCAGGAGGGCGACGATCATCTCCAGCGAGCGCTCCAGGAGCACGCCCACCCGGCCGTCCGGCTCGACGCCCAGGGCGATCAGATGCCGCGCGACCCGGCGAGCGCGGCTCACCAACTCGCGGTAGGTCAACGTCTCCCCCTCGAAGGCGGCAGCCACCGCCTCGGGGGTCCTCGCCGCCTGCGCCGCAACCAGCTCGTGCAGGCAAACTCCACCAGGGTAGGCCCTCGCCGTGTCGTTCCACTCCGCCAGGATCTGCTGCCGCTCGCCGGACGAGAGCAGGAGCAGCTCCGACAGTCGCCGCCGGGGATCTTCCACGGCCGCGGCAAGGAGCCGCGTGAAATGCCGGCTCAGCCGCTCGATCGTCGCGCTGTCAAAGAGGTCCCGGCTGTATTCGAGCGTTCCATTCAGGCCTCCCTCCATCTCCATCAGCGCAAGGGTCAGCTCGAACTTCGCCGTTCCGGTGGGCGCTGCGATCGGCTTCAGCTCCAACTCGGGGAGCGCCAGGGGGCCCACCGGAGCGTTCTGGACGACGAGCATCACCTGCACCAGCGGCGTCCGGCTCAGGTCCCGCTCCCGGGCCATATCCTCCACCAGGCGCTCGAACGGCACCTCCTGGTGGGCGTAGGACGAGAGCGTCGTCTCCCGCACCCGGCTCAAGAGCTCCGCGACCTCCGGGTCCTGCGAGAGGTCGAGGCGCAGCACCAACGTGTTGACGAACAGGCCGATCAGCGCCTCGGTTTCAATGCGGGTACGCCCCGCGACCGGCGTCCCCACCGCCAGGTCGTCCTCGCCGGTGTAGCGTTGCAGGAGCACCGCAAACCCGGCGAGCAAGGTCATGAACAGCGTCGTCCCATGACGGCGGGAGAGGTCCATCAGCCCGGCGAGACCCTCCGGCGTGATGGCGACGGGCCGCTCCTCCCCCTGCCCGCTGAGGACCGCCGGCCGCGGGTGATCCGCCGGTATCTCGAGAGCCGGCGGCAGGCCGGCGAGTTGGCCGCGCCACCAGGCGAGCTCCGAGTCCAGAAACTCGCCCGACAGGTGCTGGCGCTGCCAGGCCGCGAAGTCCGCATACTGCACCGCGAGCTTCGGCAGGGGGCTGGGGACACCCGCCTGGAAAGCCGCGTACGAGGCCCCGAGATCGCGCAACAGCACACCCGTGGACCAGCCGTCGCTCACGATGTGGTGCACCGTCAGCAGGGCGACGTGCCGCTCGCTCCCGAGCTTCAGCAGCGACGCCCGCAGCAACGGGCCGCGGCTGAGATCGAAAGTCCGCCGCGCCTCGTCGCCGGCGAGGCGGCTCACCTCCGCCTCGCGCTCGTCATCCGACAGGACGCGGAGATCGACCACCGGCAGGAGCGACTCGCCACGCTCGGCGATGACCTGCACCGGCTCGCCCGCCACCGTCCGGAAGGTCGTGCGCAACGGCTCGTGCCGGCGTATCACTTCGCCGTAGGCTCCCGCCAGCAGCCCCAAGTCGAGCCGCCCGGTCAGCTCGACCGCCAGCGGGATGTTGTAAACCGCGCTGCCGGGAGCCAGTTGATCCAGGAACCAAAGGCGCCGCTGGCCGAACGACACTTCCAGCCGGCCGTCCCGCGGCACCCGGGCGATCGCAAGCCCTCCCTTGACCGGCTGGACGCTCGGTGTGTCAAGGGTCGTCTTCTTCGCCTTTACGTCCTCCTGGGCGGGCTTCGGCTCCGCGGCGGCCCAGCCGGGCGGTGGCGCGGGGAGGGCCAGGCCCCGGTCGGTCAACAGACGATCGATCCGGCTCGCCAATGCCTCGACCGTGGGCGTCTCGAACACGGCCCGAACCGCCACCTCGACTCCGAAGGTGGTGCGCAGCCGAGAGGCGACCTGGGTCGCCAGCAGCGAATGCCCACCCAGCGCGAAGAAGTCCGCCGCCGGCCCCACCCGCTCACGGCTCAGGACCTCGGCGAAGATTCCGGCGACCCGCGCCTCGGTCGGCGTCCGCGGCTCGACGGCGGCGTCCGGACCCCCATCCGGCTCCAGCGGCAGGGCAGCGAGGGCGTTGCGGTCCAGCTTGCCGTTGGTCGTCAGCGGCATCGACTCGCGGAGCACGAAGACCCCTGGCACCATGTACTCGGGCAGGCGGCCCCGGACCAGCTCCCGCAGCTCTCCGGCCGACACGGCATCCCGCGCGGACTCCACGTAGGCCACCAGCGATCGACCTCCCGACGCGTCCTGCCGCACCAGCACGGCCGCCGAACGCACCCCGCCGTGCGCCAGCAGCGTCGCCTCGATTTCCCCCAACTCGATCCGAAAACCTCGCACTTTGACTTGGTTGTCGCGGCGCCCCAGGTAGTCCAGCTCGCCGTCCGGCCGATAACGGGCAAGATCGCCCGAGAGGTAAAGACGCTCGCCTCGAGAGCTGCTGAACGGATCGGGCACGAACCGCTCCGCGGTCAGCTCCGGCCGCCCCAGGTAGCCGCGGGCGAGACCCGCCCCACCGACGCAGATCTCCCCCCGCACACCCACCGGCACCAGCTCGAAGTGCGGCCCCAGCACCAGCAGGCGGAGGTCGGGAATCGCCTCGCCGAGCGGGCTGCGGTGCGATGCCTCCAGATCGGCGGGATGCAGCGGACGGTAGGTGACGTGGACCGTCGTCTCGGTGATGCCGTACATGTTCACCAGGCGCGGCGAGTTGGCCGCATGGCGCTCGTACCATGGCCGCAGGCCGGCGAGGTCCAGCGTCTCGCCGCCGAAGATCACCCACCTCAGCGCCAGACGTGCCCGCTCCGCCGCCGTCACCTCGCCGTCGGCCTGGACAAGTTGCCGGAACGCCGAGGGCGTCTGGTTGAGCACCGTCACCCTCTCCTCGGCCAGCAGCCACCAGAACGCCTCCGGCGAGCGGCTCACCCAGTGAGGCACCACGACCAGACGGCCGCCATAGGCCAGGGCACCCCACAGCTCCCAGACCGAGAAGTCGAAGCTGTAGGAGTGGAAGAAGGTCCACACGTCGGCGGGACCGAATCCGAACCATCGCTCGGTGGCCGACAGGAGGCGCGTCACGCTGCCATGGCGCACCAGCACCCCCTTCGGCAGGCCCGTCGAGCCCGAGGTGTAGATCACGTAGCAGAGATTCCCGGGCTCCACGCGCACGGGCAGGTCGCGGTCTTCGTCCTCCAGCTCCGCGTCCAGGTCCTCTTCGGTCCGGTCGAGGCGGACGATCTTGGCGGCATCTGCGACCGGCGGCAGCTCCTCCCGGTCGTCCGTGACCAGCACCTGGATTCCGGCGTCGGCGCAGAGAAACGCCAGACGCTCCGGCGGCGCCGACGGATCCAAAGGCACGTAGGCGCCGCCCGACTTCAGAATCCCGAGGAGGGAAACCACCTGCTCCAGCGAACGATCGAGCAGGACTCCGACCCGCGACTCGGGCTCCACGCCCAAGCGGCGCAGATGCCAGGCCAGGCGATTGGCCCGCCGGTTGAGCTCGCCATAGCTGAGCGTGTCGTCCTCGAAGCTCACCGCCGGCGCCGCCGGCGACCGCCGCACAGCCGCCTCCCACAGCGCCGTCAGCGTCGTCTCCCCCAGCGCCTCCGGCGGCGGCGCGTTCCAGCCGAGAAGCTCCAGGCGCTCGGCTTCGCTCAGCAGGGGAAGCTCCGAGAGCCGCTGCTGCGGATTCGAGACGGCCGCGGCCAGCAGGCGCGTGAAGTGGCCGGCCAGGCGCTCCACGGTGGCGGCGTCGAAAAGGTCCCGGTTGTATTCGAGCGTTCCCTCCAGGCCCCGCTCCTTCTCCATCAGGGAGCACGTCAGATCGAGCTTCGTCGTCGCCGTCGGTACGGTGGCCGCCTGCATCTCCAGACCCGACTGCGCCACAGGGCTCGATGGAGCGTTCTGGACGACGAAGAGCACCTGCACCAGCGGTGGACGGCTCAGGTTGCGTTCCGGCGACAGCTCCTCCACCAGGCGCTCGAAGGGGAGCTCCTGATGCGAGTAAGCCGAGAGCGTGGTCTCCCGCACCCGTCCGAGGAGCGTCAGGACCTCCGGATCTCCCGCAAGGTCGACGCGCAGCACCAGCGTATTGACGAACAGGCCGATCAGCGGCTCGAGCTCGACCAGCGTGCGTCCCGCGATCGGCGTACCCACCGCCAGGTCGTGCTCTCCCGTGTAGCGCTGCAACAGCCCCAGGAACCCCGCGAGGAGCGTCATGAACAGCGTCGACCCGTGCTGGTGGGAGAACGCCGTGAGAGCGGCGTAGCTCGCCGCTTTGAGAGTGAAGACGTGCTCGCCCCCCCGCCCGCTGCGGGCGGGCGGCCGCGGGTGGTCCGCCGGTAGCTCCAGCGCGGGCGGCATGCCGGCGAGCTGCCCACGCCACCAGGCGAGCTCCGATGCCAGGTACTCGCCCGCCAGGTGCCGCCGCTGCCAGGCGGCGAAATCCGAGTACTGCGTCGGGAGCTCCGGCAGCGGGCTTGGAGCGCCTGCCAGGAAGGCCGTGTACAGCGCTCCGACCTCCCGCACCAGCAGGCCCATGGACCAGCCGTCGCTCACGATATGGTGCACGGTCAGCACGATCTTGTGCTGCATGGCTCCCAGGCGAAGCAGCGTGATGCGCAACAACGGGCCGCGCCCAAGGTCGAAGGGGAGCCGCGCCTCGGCGGACTGCAGGCGGCTCACCTCCTGCTTGCGCCACCGGCCCGGCAGCGCCCGGAGGTCGACGGTCGGCAGGGCCGCGGCGGCGGGCGCGGCAACCACCTGCAACGTCTCGCCGTCCACCGTCTGGAACGTCGTCCGCAGGGCCTCGTGCCGCCTCACCACTTCGCCGAAGGCCGCCGCCAGCGCCGCCACGTTGAGGCGTCCCCTCAGCTCGACCTCGATCGAGATGTTGTAAACCGGGCTACCCGGCTCCAACTGGTCCAGGAACCAGAGCCGCTGCTGCGCGAACGACAAGGGCGCCGGAGGCCGCGGCGACACCAGGGTCTCTGCGGGTATCTGCTCCTCGACGAGCTGCGCCAGCCCCCGCAGGGTCGGCTTCTCGAACAGCCGGCGCAGCGGCAGCTCGACCCCGAGGCTGGCGTGTAGGCGGGTGATCAATTGGATGGCCACCAGCGAGTTCCCGCCGAGGTCGAAGAAGTTATCGGTGGCACCCACCCGGTCGACGTTGAGCACCTCGCAGAAAAAGCCGGCCAACAGCTCCTCGACCGGGCCGCTGAGAGGAACATTGGTGCTCTCTGCCGGCGCGCCATCGTCCTGCAGGCTGGGCAGGGCCTGGCGGTCGACCTTGCCATTGGCGGTGAGGGGAAACGCTTCGAGGACGACGAAGCCGGCCGGCACCATGTAGGCCGGCAACTGATCGCCGAGGAACGAGCGCAGCTCCTCAGAAGACGGAGGGTCGCCGGGAGCGCCGACGAGATAGGCGGCCAGGCGGCGGTTGCCCCGGTCTCCAGCCGGCGTGGCCGGCGCCACGACCAGCGCCTCCCGGATCGCCGGATGACGCATCAGCGCCGCTTCGATCTCTCCCAGCTCGATGCGGAAGCCGCCCACCTTGACCTGGAAGTCCTCGCGGCCCAGGAACTCGATGGTGCCGTCGGCAAGGTAGCGGCCGAGGTCGCCGGTGCGATAGAGGCGTTCCCCGGTGCGCGGCTCGACGAGGAAGGAGGCCGCCGTCTTCTCCGCATCGGCCCAGTAGCCCCGGGCGAGGCCGATGCCGCCGATGTAGAGGTGCCCCGGCACGCCCACCGGGCGCTGCGCCAGGTCCCCGTCCAGCACGTGAAAGGTCTGGTTCCGCATCGGCCGGCCGTAGGGGATGCTCCGCCAGGCGTCGTCGACCTCGCCGATGGGATACAGAATCGACCAGATCGACGCCTCCGTGGCGCCTCCCAGGCTCACCACCGCGGCCTGCGGCGAGAGCTTCCCGATGCGCGACGGCAGGCGCAGCGAAAGCCAGTCGCCGGAAAGCAGGACCAAGCGTAGCGAGGGCGCACGGTAGCCCGTCAGCTCGGCAAAGTCCGCCAGCAGCTCCATGAGGGCCGGAACCGTGTTCCACACCGTCGCCCCGTGGCGCTCGACGAGCTCCGCCCAGTGCTGGGGATCGCGGCTGCGCTCCGCCGCCGGCAGGATCACGGTGCCTCCCGCCGCCAGCAGGCCGAAGACGTCGTAGACCGAGAGATCGAACGACAGCGACGACAGCGCCAGGACGCGGTCCTCCGGCCCGACGCCGAAACGTTCGTTGACGTCGACGACCGTGTTGAGCGCCCCTCGGTGGTCGATCATCACCCCCTTGGGGTTGCCGGTCGAACCGGAGGTGTAGATCACGTAGGCGAGGTCGTGCGGACCCTGGACCGCAGGCAGCGGCCGGCCGTCGTCCCCAGGTCCCAGAGGACTGCGGGAGACGGCGAGCCGCCGCACCTCGGGGGGCCATTCCAACTCCGCCGCGAGGCGAGGTTGGGTGAGCGCGATCTCGACGCCGCCGTTGGCCAGCAGGTAGAAACGGCGAGCGCGCGGCAGGTCCGGATCGACCGGCAGGTAGGCCGCGCCGGAGGTGAGGATCGCGAGGACGGCGACCACCTGCTCCCAACCCTTCTCCATGACCACCGCCACCAGGGTGTTCGGCTGCGCTCCGAGCGCGCGTAGCTGGCGGGCGAGCGCATTGGCCCGCTGAGCGAGCTCGCCATAGGTCAGCTGCAGCTCGCCGGCGACCACCGCCACCCGCTCCGGAGCGCTGGCCGCCCGCGCGGCGAACCGGGCGTGCAGCAATCCGTCCGGCACCGCGCCCGCTGTCGCGTTGACGGCGGCGTAGAGCGCGAGCTCATGGGCCGGCGGCAGCACCGGCCGCGGCTCCTGCCAGACCGCCTCCTCCCCGGCGAGACGCAGGAGCAACGCATGGTAGGCCTGCTGCATCTCCGCGATCATCCCGGGAGGGAACAGCTCGGCGACGAAGTCCCAACTGTAGGAGAGGCCCAACGGATCCTCGAACACCTGGTGGTCGAGCCAGACCTGGGGTGTCTGACTGATCGCGTAGCCCCTCTCCGCCCCCAGGCCTTCCAGGACTTCACCTTGCGCCGCCTGGTTGAGGGTGCTGGTGAAGACGACGGGCATCATCGCCGGCACGCTTCCACCCTGCCGGCGGGCGAGCTCGCGCAGCACCCTCACGCCGCTCACGTACCGGTGATCGAGGTCCTCGAAAAGCTGCTGCTGGACCCGACCGGCCCGCTCCCCGAAGGGCGCCGGGCGGGAGTTGTCGACGGCGAGCAGGGTGAGAGAGGTGAAGTCTCCAACCAGCTCGTTCACCTCGGGGTGGAGCGGCAGGCGGTTGAAGAGGGTCAGGTTGACGGTGAAGCGCGGGCTCTTCGACCAGACCGTGAGGACCTCGGCGAAGGCCGCCAGCAGGACGCACGACGGGGTGAGCCCGCTGCGGCCCGCACGTTTCCTGAGCCGCTGCCAGGGCTCCGCGTCGAGGCGCTGGGAGAGGCGCGTGAAGGTGGGGCGCGCCACCGCCGCCGGATTGGTGGCCAGGGGCAGGTCCGGTGCCGGCGGGAAGTCGGCGAGGCGATCGGTCCAGTAGGCGAGCGCGCGGCGATAGGGCAGCCAGTCCGCCATGGCGGCGGTGGCGAGCACGTAGTCGCGGAAGGAGAGCGACAGCGGCCGGAGATCCGCTTCCTGGTGGCGATATGCGAGGCCCAGCTCGGAAAGCAGCAGTTGCAGGCTCCAGGCATCGCCGATCAGAAAGTCGAAGCTGAAGTGGAGACGAACCCGGTCGTCGTCGAGCCGCGAGGCCCGCAGCTCGAACAGGGGCCAGCGATCGCTCGGCAGGACCTGGTGGGACATCCGCCGGCGGATCGACTCCAGTGAGGCGGCGGCCGCTTCCTCCGAGCTGGCGCGCAGGTCGAGCGTCGCGATCTCGTAGGGCGGCACCGCCGGGAGGATGGCCTGCCGCCCATCGGGATACACCACGGCCCGCAGCATGTCGTGGCGCGCGATCAGGTGGCGGAAGGCCTGGGCCAGCCGCTCGAGGTCGACGCCGCGGACGTCGATCTCGGTATAGGCGTGGGTCGAGACCTCGCCGAGCGCGAAGGCGTCGCCGCGGCCGATCAGGTAGGCCTGCTGCACGTCGGTCAAGGGGAACGGCAGATGGCGGCTCGCGGCATCGGGTGTGATCTGCGGCAGCGCCTCCGGGAGGATCACGGCGTCCTTCTGGCACAGCGAGCGCTCGACCTCGACGGCCAGGGAGGCGACCGACGGACGCTCGAAAAGGACCCGCAGCGGCAGAACGATGCCGTACGACTTGCGCACCCGCGCCACCACCTGCATGGCCAGCAGCGAATGGCCGCCCACCTCGAAGAAGTTGGCGTCGACGCCCACCCGCTCCAACTTCAGGACCTCGGCGAAGACCTTCGCCAGCGTCTCCTCGACCGGCGTCGACGGCGCACGCCCCGGCCCCGCCTCGGCGCGCGGCGGCCCGAGGGCGGCGAGCGCCTTGCGATCCACCTTGCCGGTCGGCGTCAACGGCAGCGCCGCGAGAGCCGTGAAGAACGAGGGCACCATGTAGGACGGCAGCCGCTCCTGCAGGAGCTGCCGCAGCTCCGGCGGCGTGGGAGGGCCGTCGCCGGTGCCCACCACGAAGGCTTCCAGCCGCCGGTCCTCGAGACCGCCCGCGCCATCCGCCAGGATCACCGCCGCCTCCCGCACTCCCGGGTGCTCCCGGAGCACCCCTTCGATCTCCCCGAGCTCGATGCGGAAGCCGCGCAGCTTCACCTGACGATCGACGCGGCCCAGGTATTCGAGGGTGCCGTCGCTCGCGGACCGGGCGAGGTCGCCCGTACGGTAGAGCCGGGCTCCGGGCTCCGCCGCCAGCGGATCGGGGACGAAGCGCTCCGCCGTCAGGTCCGGCCGGTGCAGGTAGCCGCGGGCGAGACCCGTGCCGCCGATGTGCAGGTGTCCAGCCGTCCCCAGCGGCACCGGCTGGCCGGCCGGGTCGAGCAGGACGATGCGGGTATTGGCGATGGGCCGGCCGATCGGCACCCGCTCCAAGCCGCCATGGAGGTGTTGGCGGCTCGAGTACACGGTCGTCTCGGTCGGACCGTAGAGGTTCCAGAACGACCGCGTCCGTGCCGCCAGCTCCGCCGCCAGCGCCGGGGCCAGCGCCTCGCCGCCGCAGAATCCCTTCAAACCGCGCAGGGCGGCCGGGGCCGCGGCGCCCAACAGCATCTGCCAGGTCGCCGGCGTACCCTGCAGGACCGTGGCGCCGCAGCTCGCGAGCCGCCGCGCCAGCGCCTCGCCGTCCGCCGCCTCCTCGCGGCTGGCGACCACGACCGTGGCGCCCACGACGAGCGGCAGGAAGATCTCCACGGCGGCGATGTCGAAGGAGATGGTGGTGATCGCCAGCAGCGTGTCGGACGCGTCCAGCCCGGGCCGCTCGCCGATCGAGAGCAGAAGGTTGACCAGCGCCCGGTGTGACACCTCCACTCCCTTGGGACGGCCGGTCGACCCCGAGGTATAGAGCACGTAAGCCGGGTGGTCCGCAAGGACCCAGGGAGCCGGATCGGTTTCGCTCTCCGCCGCCGGCGACGGCTGCTCCACATCCAGCTTCAGGACCCGCTGCGCCGGAAGGGCCGGGAGCCCTGCCTCCAGGCGGTCCGTAGTCAGCAGGACGGTCAGCCCGGCATCTCCCGCCATCCAGGCCAGCCGCTCCGCCGGGAAGCTCGGATCGAGCGGCACGTAGGCGCCCCCCGCCTTGAGGATCGCCAGCAGCCCCGCGACCATGTCGACCGAGCGCTCGAGCAGGACCCCCACGCGGGCTTCCGGACCGACGCCCAGCCGGCGCAGACGGTGCGCCAGCCGGTTCGCACGCCGGTGGAGCTCGGCGTAGGTGAGCGATTCCTCGCCCCAAAGGACAGCCGTGCCCTCGGGGGTCCGCGCGGCCTGCGCCTCGCAGAGCCGGGCCACGCAGAGATCCGCTGCGGCCCAGCGACCCCGCGCGATTCCAGGCTCGCTCCACTCGCGGGTCGTCTGGTGCAGCTCGGCCTCGCTGAGCAGGGGGAGCTGCGAAAGACGCTGGTGAGGAGCAGCGACCGCCGCGGCCAGCAGGCGAGTGAAGTGATCCGCGAAGCGCTCGACCGTGGTGCGGTCGAACAGATCCCGGCTGTATTCGAGCGTCCCTTCCAGGCCCCGCTCCGTCTCCAGCAGCGTACAGGTCAGATCGAGCTTGGTCGTCCCCGCCGGCACGCCGCCCGTCACGAGCTCCAGGTCCGGCAGCTCCAGGGGGCCCAACGGCGTGTTCTGGACGTTGAAGAGCACCTGCACCAGCGGCGACCGGCTCAGATCGCGCTCCGGCGACAGCTCTTCCACCACGCGCTCGAACGGCACCTCCTGGTGGCCGTAGGCCGCGAGCGTCGTCTCCCGCACCCGGTCCAGGAGCGTCGAGACCTCCGGATCTCCCGACAGGTCTGTCCGCAGCACCAGTGTATTGACGAACAGGCCGATCAGGGGCTCGATGTCGACCCACGTGCGCCCCGCGACCGGCGTGCCCACCGCCAGGTCGTCCTCCCCCGTGGAGCGCTGCAACAGCCCCAGGAAACCCGCGAGGAGCGTCATGAACAGCGTCACCCCGTGCCGGCGGGAGAACGCCGTGAGCTCGGCGAGACCTTGCGCCTCGACGACGAAGGCATGCTCGCCACCCCAACCGCTGAGGACGGACGGCCGCGGGCGATCCGCCGGCAGCTCCAGCGCCGGCGGCATGCCGGTGAGCTGCCCGCGCCACCAGGCGAGCTCCGACTCGAGAAGCTCCCCCGACAGGTACTGGCGCTGCCAGGCGGCGAAGCCCGCATACTGCATCGCGAGCTCCGGCAGCGGGCTGGGAGCGCCCGTCAGGAAGGCCGCATACAGGGCTCCGACCTCCCGCACCAGCAGGCCCATGGACCAGCCGTCGCTGACGATGTGGTGCATCGTCAACAGGACCTTGTGATGCCGGGCGCCCAGGCGCAGCAGTGCGGTCCGCAGCAACGGGCCGCGCCCGAGGTCGAAGGGCCGCCGCGCCTCGACGGTCCGCAAACGGCTCACCTCCCGCTCGCGCTCGGCGTCCGGCAGGGAATGGAGGTCGATCACCGGCAGACCCGGCGCGGTATGCGCGGCGACCACCTGCACCGCTTCGTCGTCCACCGCCTGGAACGTCGTCCGCAACACTTCATGCCGCCGCACCACCTCGCTGAACGCGCCGGCGAGAATCGCTACGTCGAGCCGCCCCCTAAGCTCGACTTCCGTCGGCATGTGGTACACCGGGCTGCCCGGCTCCAACTGATCCAGGAACCAAAGCCGCTGCTGTGCAAAGGACAGCGGGAGGCGATCCTGCCGCGCCGCCCGGTGGGCCGCCGGCGGTCCCTCCTGAGCCTCGTTCCTCGTCGAGCCCGCCAGCTCGGCCTCGACGCGGACCGCCAGCGCCGCCACCGTCGGTCTTTCGAACAGGGCCCGTAGCGGCAGCAGGATCCCGTACACGATGCGCACCCTGGACACCACCTGCATCGCCAGCAGCGAATGGCCGCCCAGCTCGAAGAAGTTGTCGTCCGCACCCACCCGGTCCAACTTGAGAACCTCGGCGAAGACCTTGGCCAGCATCTCCTCGACCAGCGTCGCCGTGGCGCGCCCCGGCCCCGCCGCCGCGCGTGGCGGTCCGAGGGCGGCGAGCGCCTTGCGGTCCACCTTGCCGGTCGGCGTCAGCGGCAGCGCCGCCAGCGCCGTGAAGAACGACGGCACCATGTAGGCCGGCAGCCGCTCCGCCAGGAGATCCCGAAGCTCCGTCGCCGTGGGAAGACCGTCGCCGGTGCCGACGACGTAGGCTTCCAAACGCCGGTCCTCGCCATCCACGAGGACGACGGCCGCCTCGCGAACTCCTTGGTGCTCCAAAAGCACCGCCTCGATCTCCCCGAGCTCGATGCGGAAGCCGCGCAGCTTCACCTGGCGATCGATACGGCCCAGGTATTCGAGGGTGCCGTCGCTCCAGGCACGGGCGAGGTCCCCGGTGCGGTAGAGCCGGGCTCCAGGCACCAGCGGATCGGGCACGAAGCGCTCCGCGGTCAGATCCGGCCGGTGCAGATAGCCACGAGCGAGGCCCGCGCCGCCGATGTGCAGGTGACCGGCGCTCCCCAGCGGCACCGGCCGGCCGGCGCGGTCGAGCAGGACGATGCGAGTGTTGGCGGTGGGCCGGCCGATCGGTACCCGATCCAGCCGCGAGTCGAGGCGTTGGACGGTCGACCACACCGTCGTCTCGGTCGGACCGTAGAGGTTCCAGAACGACCGCGTCCGCGCCGCCAGCTCCGCGGCCAGCGCCGGGACCAGCGCCTCGCCGCCGCACAGTCCCTGCAACCCTTGAAGGAACTCCAGGTTCGGGTTGCTCAGCAAGATCTGCCAGGTCGGCGGCGTCGCCTGCAAGACCGTGGCGCCGCTGCCGGCGATCAGCCCCGCCAGCGCGGCGCCGTCGACCGCCTCCTCGCGGCGGGCGAGGACCAGCCGGGCTCCCACAGCGAGGGGCAGGAAGATCTCCAGGGTCGAGATGTCGAAGGAGATGGTGGTGACCGCCAGCATCGTGTCGGTCGCCGCCAGCCCGGGCCGGTGCCGCATCGCCGCCAGAAAATTGACCAGCCCCCGATGCGTCACCTCCACTCCCTTGGGACGGCCGGTCGACCCCGAGGTGTACAGAACATAGGCCGGGTGGTCCGGCAGGGCCCAGGGGATGGGGTCGGCCTCGCTCTCCGTTGCCAGCGGCTCGGCGCCCAGCTTCAGCACCGGACACTGCGCCGCCGCCGGGAGCCTTGCCGCCAAGCTCTCCGCGGTCAGCAGGGCGGAAAGCCCGGCGTCTGCGGCCATCCAGGCCAGCCGTTCCGCCGGAAAGCTCGGATCGAGCGGCACGTAGGCGCCGCCCGCCTTGAGGATCGCCAGGAGCCCCACGACCACGTCGGCCGAGCGCTCGAGAAAAATTCCCACGCGGGCTTCCGGACCGACACCCAGCCGGCGCAGCCGGCGCGCCAGCCGGTTCGCGCGGCGGTGAAGCTCGGCGTGGGTGAGCGACTCCTCGCCACAGATGACGGCCGTGCCCTCGGGGGTCCGCGCGGCCTGCGCCTCGCAGAGCTGGGCGATGCAGAGGCCCTCCCAATCCCCCTGCCCGCTGCCGGTGTCGCTCCACTCCCGCGCCGCCTGGTGCAGCTCGGCCTCGCTGAGCAGGGGCAGCTCCGAGAGACGCCGGCCGGGAGCCGCGACGGCCGCGGCCAGCAGGCGCGTGAAGTGGCCCGCCAGGCGCTCGACGGTGGCGGGGTCGAACAAATCCCGGCTGTATTCGAGCGTCCCTTCCAGGCCCCGCTCCGTCTCCACCAGCGTGCAGCTCAGGTCGAGCTTCGTCGTCCCCGCCGGTACGAGGGCCGCCTTGAGCTCCAGCCCCGGCAGCTCCAGGGGACCCATGGGAGCGTTCTGGACGTTGAAGAGCACCTGCACCAGCGGCGACCGGCTGAGGTCGCGCTCCGGCGACAGCTCCTCCACCAGGCGCTCGAACGGCACCTCCTGGTGGGCGTAGGCCGAGAGCGTCGTGTCCCGCACCCGGTCCAGCATCGTCGAGACCTCCGGATCTCCCGCCAGGTCCGCCCGCAGCACCAGCGTATTGACGAACACGCCGATGAGCGGCTCGAGCTCGACCCGCGAGCGGCCGGCGACCGGCATGCCCACCGCCAGGTCATCCTCTCCGGTGATCCGTTGCAGGAGCCCCATGAATCCGGCGAGGAGCGTCATGACGAGGGTCGCCCCGTGCCGGCGGGAGAATGCCGCCAGCCCGGCGAGACCCTCGGCCGCGACGACGAAGACCTGCTCGCCGCCCGATCCGCTGAGGACGGCCGGCCGCGGGCGATCCGCCGGCAGCTCCAGCGCCGGCGGCAGGCCGGCGAGATGCCGGCGCCACCAGGCGAGCTCCGACGCCAGAAACTCGCCGGATAGAAGCTGGCGCTGCCAGGCGGCGAAGCCCGCATACTGCATGGCGAGCTCCGGCAACGGGCTCCGCGACCCCGCGAGGAAGGCCGCATACAACACGCCGACCTCCCGCACCAGCACTCCCAGGGACCAACTGTCGCTCACGATGTGGTGCATGGTCAGCAGGATCTTGTGGTGCAGCGTCCCCAGGCGCAGCAGCGCGGTGCGCAGCAACGGACCCCGTACGAGGTCGAAAGGCCGCCGCGCCTCGACGTCCGTCAGGCGGCTCGCCTCCCTTTCGCGGCCCTCCTCCGGCAGCCCCCCGAGATCGATCACCGGCAGGCGCTGCCCGTCGTGGACGGCGGGATCCGTGGGCGCGGTGATCACCTGGATCGCCTTACCGTTCACCGCCTGGAACGTCGTCCGCAGCGCCTCGTGCCGTCTCACCACCTCGCCGAAGGCGCCGCTGAGCACCGCCACGTCGACCCGCCCTCTCAGCTCGACCTCCATCGGAATGTTGTAGACCGTGCTTCCCGGCTCCAACTGGTCCAGGAACCAGAGCCGCTGCTGGGCGAAGGAAAGCGGCGGACCGTCCTCGCCTGGCGGGCGCTCGGCGGGCACGGCAGGGGCGGGCGGCTCGCTCGGCGCAAGCGGCGCCGGCGTCCCGTGGCCATCCAGCCGCGCCGCGAGCGTCGCCACCGTCGGCGCCTCGAAAAGAGTGCGCAGCGGCATCTCCACCCCGAACGCGGCATAGACCCGCGAGGCGACCTGCGCCGCCTGCAGCGAATGGCCTCCCAGCTCGAAGAAGTTGTCCTCGGCGCCAACCTGATCGCGCTTCAGCACCTCGCTGAAAATCGCCGCCAGCAACTCCTCCTGCGGACCGCTCGGGGGGCGGCTCGCGCGCCGCGGCTCGGCAGCCTCCGGCGCCGGCAGCGCCCGCCGGTCCACCTTGCGGCTCGGCGTCAGCGGCAGCCCCGGCAGCACGACGAAGGCCGAGGGCACCATGTACTCGGGGAGCCGCGCCGCGAGGTGGCCCCGCAGCTCGTCCCCGCCCGGCGACTCCCCCGCCGCGGACATCACCACGTAGGCCACCAGCCGGCGATCCTCCCCCCCTTCGCCCCTGGCGACGACCGCCGCCTGGGCCACTCCGGGATGCGCCGCCAGCGCCGACTCGATCTCCCCCAGCTCGATGCGGTGGCCCCGCACCTTCACCTGGTGGTCGCCACGTCCGAGGTGCTCGAGGCGGCCGTCCGCCAGCCGGCGCACCACGTCCCCCGTCCGGTACAGCCTCTCTCCCCATCCCCCGAATGGCGAGGGCACGAAACGCTCCGCCGTCAACGCCGGCTGCCCAACGTAGCCCCGCGCCAACCCCTTGCCGCCGATCCACAGCTCCCCCACCACTCCGACCGGCACCACCTCCAGCGATTCCGACAGCACGTGCGCCGTCGTGCGGCCGAGAGGGCGGCCGATGGTGACCCTCTCGCCCTCGCGCACCAAGGCCGCCGTCGACCACACGGTGGTCTCCGTCGGCCCGTAGAGGTTCCAAACCTCGCGGCTGCGCCGGGTCAGCTCCCTCGCCAGGGTGTCGCTCATGGCCTCGCCGCCGCAGATCCCCCGCAGGGCAGGCACCCCCGCCCAGCCCGCCTCCAGCAACATCCCCCAGGTCACCGGAGTCGCTTGCAGCAGAGTCGCGCCGCTGGCTTCGAGCCGCCGCAACAGGCGCCGGCCGTTTCCCGCCTCCTCCTCGCTCGCCAGCACCAACCGGCCGCCCACGGTGAGCGGCAGGTACAGCTCGAACCCCGCGATATCGAACGGCAGCGCCGTCACCGCAGCCACCACGTCCCCGGACCCCAGACCTGGACGCTCCAGCATCATGTCCAGGAAGCTCGACAGCGCCAGATGGCTGATCTCCACCCCCTTCGGCCGCCCCGTCGAGCCCGAGGTGAAGATCACATAGGCCGCGTCCAGAGCGTCCACCTCGACATCCAGATCGCCCGCCGGCTGGCGTTCGATCGCCTCGCGGTCTCCATCCACCCGCACCCGCTGGCGACCGGAAAACCACTCCGCACCGGCCAGCTCCTCCTGGGTCACCACCAGGCGCACCCCCGCGTCGCCGAGCATGTAGGCCAGCCGGTCCGCTGGATACGAAGCGTCGAGAGGCAGGTAGCAACCCCCGGCCTTCAGCACCGCCTGGACGCTCGCCACCATCCACGGCGAGCGGCGAAGCGCGATTCCCACCCGCTCCCCGCGCCGCAGCCCGCAGGCCAGCAGGTGGCGCGCCAGCCGGTTGGCCCAGGCGTTGAGGTGGCCATAGCTCCACACCTCGTCTCCCCACACCAGGGCCGGGGCCTCGGGCGTGCGCCGCACCTGCGCTTCGATCAGCCGGTGGGCCGCGGTCTGCCGCCATTCGCCCGCGGTGTCGTTCCACTCCGCCAGGAGCTGGTGGCGCTCGCCCGCCGCCAGCAACGGCAGGTGCGACAGCGGCCGCTGCAGATCGTCGACGGCGCCGGCCAGCAGATGCGTGTAGTGCCCTGCCAGGCGCTCGATCGTCGCGCTCTCGAACAGGTCCGTGCTGTACTCCAGGCGGCCGAGCAAGGCGTCACCCGACTTCTCGATCCGGCAGCTGAGGTCGAACTGCGCGATCGCCAAATCGAGGATGGCGGCGTTCACGGCGAGCCCCGGGATCTCCAACTCGGACGCCGGCGTGTTCTGCAGCACGAACAGCACCTGGAACAGGGGGTTGTAGCTGAGGCTGCGTTCCGGCCGCAGCTCCTCCACCAGCATCTCGAAGGGGAGCTGGGCGTGGCTCTGGGCTTCCAGGACCTCGTCGCGGACGCGGCCGAGCAGGGCGCGCAGGGACGGATCGTCGGCCAGGTCGACGCGCAGCACGAGAGTGTTGAGGAACAGCCCGATCATCCCCTCGATGTCGCTGCGGTCGCGGTTGGCCACCGGGTAGCCGGCGACGAGATCCCGCTGCCCGGTGTAGCGCCCGAGCAGGGCGAAGAAGACGCCGAGGAGGATCATGAACAGGGACACGCCTTCGCGGCGGCTCAGCTGCTCCAGACTTGCGGCCAGCTCCGTGGACAGGCGAAAGATCCGCGTCGCCCCCCGGTCGCTGCGCACCAGCGGCCGGGGGTGGTCGAACGGCAGCTCCAGCACGGCTTCCGCCCCCTCGAGCTTGGCGCGCCAGTGCGCCAGCTCCCTCTCCAGCACCGTCTCCTGGAGAACGCCGCGCTGCCAGGCGGCATAGTCCGAAAACTGGAACGGCAGCTCCGGCAGGGGAGATCGCCGGCCCTGCAGGAAGGCGGCGTAGAGCGCCCCGATCTCCGCCACCAGGACGCCCAGCGACCAGCCGTCGGCGATGGTGTGGTGGAGGGTCAGGACGACGTTGTGCTCGAGCGGGGAGAGCCGCAGCAAAAGGACGCGCAGCAGCGGCCCCGCCGCGAGGTCGAAGCCGCGGCGCGCCTCGGCGAAGGTCAGCGCCGCGTCCAGGCGGGCGACCGCCGCCGCGGGCAGGCCGCTCAGGTCCACCTTCGGCAGGCGTACCGGCCCCGGCGGAGCGACGATCGTCCGCGGCTCGCCGCCGGCCTCGACGAAGGTGGTACGCAACGACTCGTGCCGCCGCACCACTTCGGTCAGGGTGCGGACGAGAACCGGGATGTCGAGCGCCCCGGTGAGATGGACCTCGACGGCGATGTTGTAGAAGGGGCTCTCCGGCTCCAGCCGCTGGAGGAACCAGAGCCGCTGTTGGGAGAAGGAGAGCTGGCCGCTGCCCTGGCCATGGAGGGGGGTGATCGGCGGCTCCCCATCCAGCTCGATCCCCTCCTCGGCGAGAAGGGAAGCGAGCAGCTCCCGCTGCTGCGCCGACAAGCCGACCGCCGCGGCCAGACGCTCGATCTCGCTCATCGGCTCTACTCCCGCACCCCGGCCACAGGAACCTCTTCTGCCAGCTCCTGCACGGTGACGAGAATCCGCGCCAGCTTCGCCGTCAATCCCGGCGTGCGCTCCCTGGCGACCACCTGGCGCGCCATCTCGGCGACGGTCATCGAGTCGAAGAGCTCGCGCAGCGACATCTCGACCCGCAGGGCGTCCCGGACCCGCGAGATGAGCTGAACGGCGAGCAGCGAGTCGCCGCCGATCTCGAAGAAGGCGTCCTCGACGCCGACCTGCTCGACGCCCAGCACCTGCGCCCAGATGCCGGCCAGCACCTTCTCCTCCGGAGTCGTGGGCGCGACGAGCTCCTTGCGCGCCCCCTGGCGGACGCTGTCGGGCGCCGGCAGGGCGCCGCGGTCGACCTTGCCGTTGGCCGACAACGGCAGCTTGTCGAGGACCACGAACGCGGCCGGCACCATGTACTCGGGGAGCCGCTCGGCCAGGAAGCCGCGGACCTCCTCGTCCTCCAGGCTGGAGACCGACTCGCCCGCGGCCAGGGCGCCCTCCACGAGGATCACGTGACAGGCCACGTCCTCCGTCTCCGGTAAGGCCCGGAACCGGCGGAAGCCGTTGGCCGCGAACGCGGCCCTCCAGGCGTCGACCGAGATGAAGGGCACGACCGACCGCCACTTGTCCCGGTAGAGGCCGAGGCCTTCGAGCAGCGCGTTGCTGACGTTGTACACCTGGTTCCAGCTCGTCGGCTCTTCCAGCAGGAAGCGGCCGCCGGGCGCCAGCAGCCATTGCACGTTCGCCATCGCCAGGTCGAGATCGCGGGCGCCGTGCAGCATGTCGGCCGCGATCACCAGGTCGAAGCTGTGGGCGCTGAACCCCTGCTCGCCGGGCGGCTGCTCGACGTTGAGCAGCCGGTACTCGAAGAACGGCACGTCGCGGAACTTCTCCTGCGCCTGGCGGGTGAAGAACCCGGAAATGTCGGTGAAGACGAACTGCGTGCGGTCCGCCGGCAGCACGGGCAGGAGGTGGACCGTCGTGCCCCCCGTTCCGGCGCCGATCTCGAGGATGCGCAGCCGCTTTCCGGCCGGCCACCGCTCGGCGATGGCGCCCACCACGGCCGCCGTGGTGTCGTGCAGGAAGAGGCCGGATTCGTAGATCTTCTCGGCCTGGCTCGAATCGCCGCCGGGGAAGAAGACCTCCAGCGGGTGCATCTTTCCCTGCAGCAGCTCGACGAGCTTGCCGCCGGTACGGCGCAGGGTCTCCGCCATCTCGCCCACGATGTCGCCGCCGATCTCCTGCCACAGGTCGTCGAGGTCGGGTGCCGGAAGCGGCTCGGGGCTGACGAAGCCGTCCTCCTGCTCCACCAGCAATCCCTGGTCCGCCAGGGCCAGCAGCCAGAGGCGCAGGAGCGGGCCGTACTGCGGGTCGACGTGGAAGCGTTCCACCAGCTCAGCCGCCGTGAGACGCTCGCCCGCCGCCGCGAAGGCCCCCATGCGGCGGAAGGTCGCGGCCATGTAGCCGAGGGCGACGCGCTCCAGCTTGGCGAGCTGCTCGCGGTCGGTCTGGATCGTCCGCAGCTCGCGGAGGCTCGCCGCCGCCTGCTGCCGGCCCGCCTCGACCGACGCCTCCCAGATCTCGTCGGCCAGCAGAGCCCGGGCGGCCGTCACGCTCGCCGGCTCGCGGCCGGGGACCATGTAGGCCACCAGGCGGCGGTCGCCGGGACCGTCCTTGCGCGCCATCACCACCGCCTCGTGCACCGCGGGGTGGCGCCGCAACGTCGCCTCGATCTCCCCCAGCTCGATGCGGTAGCCGCCGATCTTGACCTGAAAATCCTCGCGGCCCAGGAACTCGATGGTGCCGTCCGGCAGGTGGCGGCCGAGGTCGCCGGTGCGGTAGAGGCGCTCGCCCGTCGACGGGTGGACGATGAAGCCGGCGCCGGTGCGCTCCTCGTCCCGCCAATATCCCAGGGCGACGCCCACGCCGCCGATGAAGAGGTTGCCGGGCACCCAGACCGGACAGGGCTCCAGCAGCTCGTTGAGCACCGCGAAGCTCTGGTTGGCCAACGGCCGGCCGTAGGGAATGCTCGGCCAGGCGGGATCGACCCGCTCGATGGGATGGAAGATCGACCAGATGGACGCCTCGGTGGCGCCGCCCAGACTGATGACCTGCGGCGCCCGCGCGCCCGGCGCGAGCGCCCGGATGCGGTCCGGCAGCGAGACCGGAATCCAGTCGCCGGAGAGCAGGACGAGCCGCAGCGACGGCGGCAGCGTTTCGCCGCAACCCTCCAGGTAGCTCACCATCATCTCCATGAGCGCCGGCACCGAGTTCCAGACCGTGACCTGCTCGCGCTGGAGGAGCGCGGAGAGCCGGGCGGGCTCGCGCAGGTCTCCCGGCCGCGGCAGCACCACCGCTCCTCCGGCGGCGAGCATGCCGAAGACGTCGTAGACCGAGAGGTCGAAGCTCAGGGAGGAGATCGCCAGCACCCGGTCGCCGCTGCCCACCCCGAAGCGCTGATTGACGTCGAGAACCGTATTCACCGCTCCCCGGTGATCGATCATCACCCCCTTGGGCTGGCCGGTGGAGCCCGAGGTGTAGATGACGTAGGCGAGGTCGTGCGGAGACGCCGGAGCGGGCTCGAGTCCCTCGCCGGAGGCAGGTCCCATTTCCGGGCCGACGACGATCCGCTGGACTTCCGGCGGCCAGTCGAGCTCGTCGTCGAGCCAGCCTTGCGTGAGCACCACCTGGATTCGTCCGTGCTCGTAGAGCTGCCACCGCCTCTCCTGCGGCCAGGCGGCGTCGATGGGGCAGTAGGCCGCGCCGGCTTCGAGGACCGCGAGGACGGCGACGACCTGCTCCCACCCCTTCTCCATGGTGACGCCGATCAGCGTATTGGGCGCGGCGCCGAGCGCCCGCAGCTGGCAGGCGAGCGCGTTGGCGCGCTCGGCGAGCTCGCCGTACGTCAAGCTCAGAGCGCCGGCGATCACCGCCTCCTCCTCCGGAGCGCTCGCCGCTCGCGCCGCGAGGGGAGTATGCAGCAGCGCGTCCGGCAGCGCCGCGGCCGTCGCGTTGACGGCGGCGAAGAGCGCGAGCTGGCGCTCGGGAGGGAGCACCGGCGTCACCGCCTGCCAGACTTCTTCTTCCGCCACCAGCCGCTCGAGCAGCGCCTGGTACGCCGCCAGCATGGCGTCGATCATGCCCGGAGGGAACAGCTCCTCCACCACGTCCCAGCTATAGGAGAGGCCCAACGGGTCTTCGAGCACCTGGTGGTCGAGCCAGACCTGGGGCGTCTGGCTGATCACGAAGCCCAGCTCGGCCCCGTCCAGCCCCGCCAGGGCCTCGCGCGGCGACACCTGGGTGAGGGTGCTGGTGAAGATGACGGGCATCATCACCGGCCCCTGGCCGCCGTTGCTGCGCGCCAGCTCGCGCAGCACCCGGATGCCCGAGAGCTCGCTGTGGTCGAGGTCGTCGAAGAGCTGCTTCTGCACCTGCCGCGCACGCTCTGCGAAAGGCGCCTGGCCGGAGTTGTCGACGGCGAGCAGGGTGAGCGAGGTGAAGTCCCCCACCAGCTGGGTGACCTCGGGATGGAGCGGCAGGCGGTTGAACAGGGTGACGTTGATGGCGAAGCGCGGCGTCTTGGACCAGACCGTCAGCACCTCGGCGAAGGCGGACAGCAACAGGCCGGACGGCGTCAGGCCGCCGCGGGACGCCCGCTCCTTGAGCCGCTGCCACTTCGCCGTCTCCAGGCGGCCGGGGCGGCGGACGAAGGTGGGCTTGCCCACCGCCTCCGGGTTCATCGCCAGGGGCAGCTCCGGCGCCCGCGGAAAGTCGGCGAGGCGGGCCAGCCAGTACTGCTGCGCCCGCTGATAGGCAGGCCACTCCTCCATGCCGGCGAAGGCGAGCACGTAGTCGCGGAACGAGAGGGTGAGCGCCGCGAGCTCCGACTCCCGCCCTTCGTAGACGAGGCTCAGCTCGGGCAATAGAACCTGCAGGCTCCAGGCGTCGCCGACCAGGAAGTCGAAGCTGAAGTGCAGGCGGACCCTGCCGCCGTCGAGCAGCGAGGCGCGCAGCTCGTAGAGCGGCCAGCGGTCGCTCGGCAGCACCTGGTGCGACATCTTGTGGCGGATCGCCGCCAGGGCCTCGGCGACCTCCGCCTCGGGCCTGCCGCGCAGATCGAGCGTCGCGATCTCGTAGGCCGGCACCGACGCCAGGATCTCCTGCCGCCCGTCGGGATGCACGATGGCCCGCAGCATGTCGTGCCGCGCGATGAGGAAGCGGTAGGCGTGGGTCAGCCGCTCGAGATCGATGCGGCCCTCGACCTCGGCGTAGGCATGGGTCGACACCTGGCCGAGCGCGTAGGCGTCGCCGCGGCCGATCAGATACGCCTGCTGGACGTCGCTCAGCGGGAACGGCAGATGCCGGTTCTCGACGTCCGGGACGATCTGCGGCAGTGCGGCTTCCGCCGCCGTCTCCGGCTCACTCTTTGGTCCTGCACCGATCGCCGCGGAGAAGCCCGCCACCGTCGGCTTCTCGAACAGCTCGCGGATGCCCACGTCGACGCCGAAGGACTGCCGCAGCTCCGTCACCAGAACCGTGGTGAGGAAGGAATGTCCGCCAAGCTCGAAGAAATCGTCGTTGACGCCGATCTCGTCGATGCCGAGCAGCCGCTGCCAGACCTCGGCCACCCTCTGCTCGGTCGCATCGCGCGGCGCCACGTAGGCGTTGCGCAGCGCCGGCCGCGGGTGCCCCGCCAGCGAGCCCGGGCTCGCCGCCGCGGGCACCGACTCGGTCGCCTGATCGACGGACGGCTGATCGCCCGCAACGGACCGCGCCTGCACGGCGTCGGGGCTCGCCTCAATCCAGTAGCGCTGGCGCTCGAAGGGATAGGTCGGCAAGGCCACGCGGCGCCGCTTCTCGTGACGGAAGAAGCGCTCAGCGTCCACCTCGACCCCGGCGAGCCACAGGGCGCCCACCGCCCGCATGAGAGTGGCCTGATCCGCCGCGCCGCCGCGGTCGCCCAGGCAGTGGACGGCCGTCGCCCCGTGGACCGCCTGCTGCCGGGCGAAGGTGGAGAGCGTCTGCCCCGGCCCAACCTCCAGCAGGAACCGGTCCGGCTCCGCGAACAGCGCTTCCAGCCCGGCCGAGAACCGCACGGGCTGGCACAGGTGGCGGCCCCAGTACTCCGGGTCCGTGGCCTCCTGGCTGGTGATCCAGGTGCCGGTGACGTTGGAGAGGTAGGGGATGCGCGGGGCTTTCAGCGACAAGCGACGGACGCTCTCGACCAGTTTCGCGGCGACCGGCTCCATGAGCCGCGAGTGGAAGGCGTGCGAGGTCCGCAACCGGCGAGAGACGACGCCCAGCGCCGCCAGCTCCCCTTCGAGCGCGGCCACGGCGGCCTCGGTCCCCGCCACCACGCACATCTGCGGCGCGTTCACCGCGGCGAGCGAGAGGTCGGCGCCGAGCCGGGGCAGCACCTCGCCCTCGGAGAGCGGCACGGCGAGCATCGCGCCGGCGGGAAGCTCCTCGATCAGCCGCGCGCGCTCCGCCACCAGCCAGAGCGCCTCTTCCACACCGAGCACGCCGGCGACGCAGGCGGCCGTGTACTCGCCCAGGCTGTAGCCGATCAACGCCTTGGGCTTCACGCCCCAATCCATCCACAGCCGGGCGAGGGCGTGCTCGACGACGAACATCGCCGGCTGGGCGAAGACCGTCCGGTCCAGACGGCGGCTGGCCTCGCCGGAGACCTCCGGCCGCCGTCCGAGCAGCCGGCGCAGGTCCACTCCTGGCGCGGCCTCCGAATCCGGCGCGGAACGCTCGGGGTACAGAACCTCCCGCAGATCCACGCCCAGCGCTCGGGTCAGCAGCTCGCACGAGCGGTCGACGTCGGCCCGGAAGACCGGCTCCGCGGCGTAGAGGCCCTGGGCCATATGGAGATGCTGGTCGCCGAGGCCCGGGAAGAGGAAGGCGACGCTCTGAGGGTCGTGCTCCTTCAGCCCCGTGAAGACGCCCGCGGACGAAGGCTCCGCCAGCAGGGCGACGGCTTCGTCGCGGTCGCGGCAGACGACGGTGCGCCGGTGGCTGAAGGGCTTGCGGCCGCGCTGCAAGGTGTAGGCGACGTCCGCAAGCTCCAGCTCCGGGTGGTCCCGCAGATGGCCGGCAAGATTGGCGGTCGCCGCGTCGAGCGCCGGGGAGCTCTTGGCCGAGAGCAGCAGCAATTGATTAGGACGCGCGGACGCTGTGGCCGGCGCCGCCGCGGGCGCCTCTTCGAGAACGACGTGGGCGTTGGTGCCGCCAAAGCCGAAGGCGCTCACTCCGGCGCGGCGCGGCGCGCCGTTCCTCGGCCAGGCCTTGAGCTCGGTGTTGACGTAGAACGGGCTCGCCGCGAAGTTGATCTCGGGGTTCGGCTGCTCGTAGTGGAGGCTCGGCGGGATCATGCCGTGCTCCAGCGCGAGCGCGGTCTTGATGAGCCCGGTGGTGCCGGCCGCCGTGGCGAGGTGGCCGAGATTGGTCTTCACCGAGCCCAGGGCGCAGAACTGCCGCCGGCCATTGCTGTTGAAGGCGCGCGTCAGCGCCTCGACCTCGATCGGGTCGCCGATGGCGGTGCCGGAGCCGTGCGCCTCGACGTAGGAGATGTCGGCCGCCTCCACCCCGCTCCTCGCCAGGGCCTCGGCGATCACCCTGGCCTGGCCCTCGACGCTCGGCGCGGTATAGCCCACCTTCAGCGCGCCGTCGTTGTTGATCGCCGAGCCTTTGATCACCGCCCGGATCGAGTCCCCGTCGGCCACCGCGTCGGCCAGCCGCTTGAGCACCACCGCGCCCACGCCGCTGCCGACGACGGAGCCTCCCGCCCCGGCGTCGAAGGTCCGGCAACGTCCGTCCGGCGAGAGGATTCCCCCCTCCTGGTACAGGTAACCCCGGAGTTGCAGCACGTTGACCGAGGCGGTGCCGGCGAGCGCCATGTCGCACTCCTCCGACAGCAGGCTCTGGCAGGCGGCGTGCACCGCCACGAGACCGGTCGAGCAGGCGCTCTGGATGTGGAAGCTCGGTCCGGTGAGGTTCAGCTTGTGAGAGATCCGGGTGGCCACGTAGTCGCCGGAGTTGCCGAGCTCCAGCCGCAGCGGATCGAAGGTCGACATGGCCGCCGGATTGGCGAGGATCTGATACAGCAGGTAGGTGCTGCTCGACACGCCGGCGAAAACGCCGATCGGGCCCGGATAGGTCTCGCCGACGTAGCCCGCGTTCTCGAGCGCCTCCCAGGTGCATTCGAGCAGCAGCCGCTGCTGCGGGTCCATCACCTCGGCCTCGCGGGGGTTGAAGCCGAAGAAGGCGGCGTCGAAGGTGTCGATGCCCCTGGGCATCGCCATCGCCTTGACGAGATTGGGAGCGGTCAGCAGGGCGGGATCGACGCCGGCCGCGATCAGCTCGTCGTCGGTCAGCGGCCGGACCGCGTTGACGCCGTCGCACAGATTCCGCCAGAGCTCGGCCGTGTTGTCGGCCCCTGGAAAACGCCCCGCCATGCCAATGATCGCGACATCGGCTTCATCAAAATCAGATGCCATCTTCAATCAACCTCTCCGCGGTCTTGTCCGCGGCGTGACTTCCTGGTTCAGCGCTGCTTGTTCGGGTCGAAAGAGGCGCCAGGTAGGCAGCACGCAAAGGCTACCATGAAGGAAACGGGCCGAGCAGAAACCGCACCTGACTCGTGGTTGCATAACTTCAACATTGCGCAGAACGATCTACCGAGCTGTTCCCCCCAAGCATCTAAGTGCCGCGTGCTGGCTAAAATGGGAATCGAGCGATCCGGAAGGAGAAAGTTCTTGAAATTGTCCGTTCCTGGGCTCGAAAGCCCAGGGGTTCCGGGAGAGCTGTGCCGGGCCTCGTCCCAGCTCCCAACTCCTCCTTGACGAAAGGCTCCACAAAAGGCACGATGAGGGAAAATGACCAGTCTCCTGTCGGCTCTCTCGGGAGGGTTCAGCAAGTCGCTGCTTCTGAGCACGCTGCTGCCGGTCGTGGTGTTCGTGCTCCTCGCCCTCGTCCTGGTCCTCCCCCACGTTCCGGGCACGGTCGCGTTCGTGCACTGGGCTCAGGGGCTGGATGCGGAGTGGAAGCTGGCGGCGGTCACCCTGGCCGTGGTGCTGCTGACCGCCGTCCTCCACAACCTCAACGGGCCGATCATCCGCTTCTACGAGGGCTATCCCTGGTGCGATTCCTGGCTGGGCCGGTGGCGGCGGCAGGTGCATCGCCGAGCCATGGAGGGGACCAGGTCCCAATGGCAGGGTCTGTGGACTCTGCTCGTCACTGCCGAGGCCGGAGCGCACCCGGACGAGAGCAAGGTCTCCGATCATTGGAACGACCTCGCCCGCACCCTCAACAACGAGTATCCCGACGAGCTCGACGCGGTGCTCCCCACCCATCTCGGCAACGTCATCCGCAGCTTCGAGTCCTATCCCTGGCGGCAGTACAAGATGCGGGCGGTCACCCTCTGGCCGCGCCTGGCGGCTCTGCTCGGCGATTCCTACGCCGGACTCATCGACGACGCCAAGTCGTCTCTCGACTTCATGCTGAACTCCTCCCTGCTGTGCGGCGTCCTGGCAGCCCTCATCGCCACCGTCCACCTCGTCTATCCCGCCGGTCTTGCCACAGGCCGCGTCCTGGTGCCGTTCGCCGTCGAGCTGACCGCCCTCGGCGGCCTTTGCTACTTCTTCTATCTGGCGGCGATCCCCCGGGCGGGCGCCTGGGGGGTGATGGTCAAGGGGGCCTTCGATCTGTTCCGCGGCAAGCTTCTGGAGAGCCTGGGCTATCGCTTCAAGCCCGACAACCTGGAGGAGGAGCAGGCGCTCTGGAACCTGATCTCCCAACGGATGATCCTGGCGGATCTGACGATCGACCCGCTGCCACCCTATGAGCGACCGGCACACCCTGAGAAGGAGACGCCATGAATCTCGAAGAATCTCCGCTGCCCCAGCTTCCCTACACGGCCTCCGCGAAAGGATCCAAACCCGACGAAGACCTGCCTTGCAGTGACGCCGATCGGAGCCAGGACGACGTCTTCGACACTCCTTTCCCACCTCCTCCCGACTCCGGCCCTATGGAGCGCGGCTATGCGGTGGAGATCTACGGCGACGAACGGGGCGGCCAGAAAGCAAAAAGACCGCAGAAGAAGGCAGACATTTAGGAGCGGCACCCATCCATGGCCCGCCAACGCGACACGCTGAACGCGATTCACCCGCCGAACCGAAGAGCTCTGCGGCACCTTCATCTCACTTCCCTCGACGACGTCTGGAAGGAGGTCGGCAAGGATCTGGACGGCCTGGACCCGCTCGTCCAGGCCGGCGCCGACCGCTCTTATTTGATCGCCGATCTGATGGCGAGCGCCGTCCACGACGCCGACGAGAAGGGCGCCTCCTGGCCGCGCCGCCACTTCCTGGACCTGGTGATCGCCGCGGCGGCGATCGGGCTGACGGTCCTCTTGGTGTGGGCCATTCCGCGGGCCTCGTCCGTGGGGCTGGCCCTCCGCGACCTGCGGACCGGCGAACGAGTGAGCACGGACTCCCTGTACGGCGCCGATCCGGACAAGATCGCGGACCGGCGCCTGACGCGGGACGTGCCGCGGGGCGGCTACGTCCGGTCCGAGTGGCTGGCACCTGTCCCTGCCCTGGGGGATCAGGAGCTGCGGGGTCGCTTCCGGATGACGCTCCGCCTCCATGCCGAGGATCTCCGCCTCCTGCCGGCCCTCCCCGCCCGCGCCTCCCTGGCCGTCTCCGCCGGGGGGCAGGGGCCTCCGCGGGGCCTGCTCCTCCATGAGATCCCCATCCTGGCGGCCGAAAAATCCGGCGATGCCGCCACCCTCGACGCGGCCTTCACGGAAAGCGAGCTCCAGAGTCTTCTCCCCCTCCTGCCCCACGCCGAGATCCGGGTGGTCCGCCGGGCGCCCTGACAGGGGACGCCGCGGATGAAGACCTCAGTACTCCCCACCGTAAACGGTGACGTATCCTGCCGGAGAGGCGTTGGCCTGGTGATCCAGCCTGTCAGCAAGCACCTTCGATATCCTCCTCTCTCTTCGATGCCCACGACATGGGACAACCTGACCGTCACGCCGGGCCAAAGGCCCGTGATCCCTCAGCCCAGGCTAACGGCCTGGGTACGCAGATCCCTTACCCATCGGTCACACGCGTTGGCTCATCGGTCACGAGCTAGGTCTTCTCGGTCATACACTGGGAATCGGGATCCAGATCTGGATCACGCCCTGCCAAGGGCGCCCTTGGCAGCGCGGAGGATGTTGGTGTCGAACCGGTCCCAGGGCTCGCGCCCTGGGCTATGGGTCTGCCGCCCTCCGGGCTCTCGCATGCTTACGGAGATCCTCGACCGTCATGCCGGAGGGTGTAGGCTCCTGGGATAGATGAACTCGATGCGATCCGGTATGAGATGAATCGCACCGGATCGAACAGCTCGTGGTCCCGATGCGCGAGCGCGTTGACCATCTCGAGATCGTTCGAACCAGACTGCCATCACCCGCCCGTCATCCGCTCAGCGCGAGAACAGCTCGCGATCGTGCTTGAGCTGCGAGTCGGGCACGTAGAACTTCTCGAACCAGGCGGGCTGGCCACTGATCGCCGTGGGCTTGCGGAGGGTGAGGGCCGCTGTCTGTTGCCCCGGAGTCCCGGCCGCGAGCGCTCCCTGCAGGTTCGAGCGGAAGTGCAGGTGGTCGAAGACGCGCAGCGCCTCGATGGCGTAGCTCGTCGCCACCTTGCAGTCCTCAATCAGGATGAGGTGGTCGCCGTTGCCCTTCTCACCGCTCGGCGCGAGGTTCGAGGAGCCGGTGAACAGCTTGGCCGTGGGCAGGTTGAAGTCGGTCACCACAAATTTGTGGTGCACGTTGATCCCCTTGCCGCCGCTCCATTCGCTCTTGAACGGCTCGGGCGCGTTCTTGGACAGGAATGCGAAGTCGACGAGGCCGATCGACCCGTCGGGTTTGCGGACCTCCAGGCTCCCCTCCTTGTCGACGATGCCGTAGCTGAAGATGGGACGCGTCATCAGCCGGTCGAGGGCCTGCTTCGTCGGCCCCGAGCGGATCTGATTGAGGAATGCGATGGCATAGAACACCGAGGAAGTCGCCTGATCGATCGCCCCGCGCACGGGGTTGAGCGAGAGGTCGGGCGAGCGGTGGGGCGAGAATGCAAAGTGCAGGGGCGGTCGCCCGTTGCCGGCGAAGAGCTGCCAGCTTGCAGCGAGAGGGTCGTTCTTGAAGCCCTGCGGATTCGAGAACGCGGCCTCGAAGACCTGGCCGTAGATGGCGGCGACCTCGGGCGCGGAGAAGACCAGCACGTTGTTCGCCTGGACGTAGATCCCGCGGAAGCTGAAATTGGTCGAGCCCGCCAGCACCTTGAACGGGTGGTCGCCGCGTCTGGCGATCAGCACCTTGTGGTGCTGAAGCCCTTGAAAGTGCGTGCGGATTACGCGCTCGGACCCCGCTGAGGCGCGCAGGCGCTCGAAAGCCCGGCTCTCGGCGCTGTCCGGGGCGCCATGTCCCAAGCCGGTCTCCGAGACCGAGTCGTCGACGATTGCCCGCAGCCGCGGGCCGAGCCGTTCGAGCAGGGCCACGATGTCCGGCTCGTTGAGGTCGTAGGCGAAGACGTCGAGGGAGATGGTCGGGTCGTCCGCCGCCTCCTGGAGAAAGCCGAAGATCAGGTCGCGCGCCTCGAAACCCAGCCACTCGTAGACGTCGCCCGGCGTCGTCTTCACGAAGTCGAGGCCGTCGTCGGCATTGGTCGGAATGATGTCGGCCGCGTTCTCGAACCGCTCGGCATAGGCCTGCGACGAGGCGAAGTTGCGCGTGAAGCCAACATCGAGGAAACCGTCGTAGGTGACGGGATCGAGCGAGATCGGGAGCTCCAGCGACTCGCCGCGCACCAGCCGGCCGTCCTGGGGCATGTGCATCTTGGTGGCGCGATAGGTGTAGGCTCCAGGCTTGGGTTCGAACGGGAAGTGGACCCAGCGGAACTTCTGGAAGGGCGAGGTCGTGGACTCGAACTTCCGCGCCCCCGTCACCGCCGCCGCGGCCGGGGCGTCGTAGGAGAAGGCCAACCGGTTGCGCAGCGCATGGAACCCCGGGTCCCCGGGTTCGCGGCACTCGACGGCGAAGCCCACCAGGTCGGGCTCCGGGGCGGCGACGTCGAAACCGAGCAGACACATCCGCTCGCCGCGCCAGAGCTTCAGGGAAAATCCATTCCTGCTGTCGTGGTTCTCGAAATCGTTCATAGAACCCCCTTGTATCGAAGGTCGTGATCCGCGCGTTGATCCACCCGTGCTCCGAGTGTAGCGGAGGCCTTTAGATTTAGACGGACGTGGCAGCGAGCTTCCCGGCCGTCAACACTTCCTCGGCGATCCCGCTCGTCTCCACGCCCTCCAGCCTGAGCTGGACCTCAGATGTCAGGTCTGCTTGACATCCGCGCCTGCCGCCGGTATTCTCATAGTCAGCTTAGCCTTACTTCCTGACAAGGAGACACGACACAGGCGCAGGGAGATACGCATGAAGAACCGGCTGAAGGTGCTGCGGGCCGAGCGCGACTGGACGCAGGCGGACCTTGCCCGGGCGCTCGACGTGTCCCGCCAGGCCGTCAACGCCATCGAGACCGGAAAGTACGACCCCAGCTTGCCGCTGGCTTTCTCCATCGCGCGCCTGTTCGGGAGCTCGATCAAGGACATTTTCACCATGGACGACCAGGAGAGTGAATCATGAACCGTCGACTTGCGATCGCAATTCTTCTGGCTGCCACGGTCTCCGGACCGGCGGCTGCCGCTGTCAATTCGGAGGACTCCCGTCCGGCAGCCGTCAAAAGTCCGGCTGGGGTGGAGGGCGACTGGATGGGCGCGCTGGAGGTCGGCCAGGTGCAACTCCGGCTGGCGTTGCACGTCGAGGCCGGCGACAAGGAGGGGTTGACGGCGAAGCTTCGCAGCATCGATCAGGACGCCTTGCTGCCCGTCGACTCGATCACCTTTGCCGAGGGCACCCTGCGCTTTGCGATCACCAACATCGGCGCCTCGTACCTGGGCACGCTGAAAAGCGATGGCAGCGCCATCGAGGGGACGTGGTCGCAGAGTGGACGCTCGCTGCCGCTCACCCTGCGTCGCCAGGCTGAGCCCTTCGTGCCCAAGCGCCCGCAGAATCCACGGCCTCCGATGCCTTATGAGAGCCGCGAGGTCAAAATCTCGAACCCCACGGCGGGGATCCACCTCGCAGGGACCCTGGTTCTTCCGGAGGGCGCAGGTCCCTTTCCGGCCGTCGTCTTCGTCACCGGATCAGGCCCCCAGGATCGCGACGAAACGTTGATGGGGCACAAGCCCTTCCTGGTGATTTCCGATTACCTTGCGCGGCACGGCGTCGCCTCTCTGCGCTGCGACGACCGGGGAGTGGGTGGATCGGAAGGAAACAATATGGAATCGACGATTCGAGAGCATGCCAGCGACGTCGAGGCGGGCCTCGCGTTCCTTGCTGCGCAACCGAAGATCGACCGCAAGGCGATCGGGATTCTCGGCCACAGCGAGGGCGGGCTGATCGCGCCGCTCGTCGCCTCCGCAAATCGAAAGGTCGACTTTCTGGTGCTGTTGGCGCCCCCCGGAGAGCCGCTCAAGTCTCTCCTGCAGCGGCAGCTTCACGATCTTCTGCGGCAGAGCGGAGTGGCGGATTCCCTCGTCGAGCGGGCCGTGGCGGCACAATCCGAGGATTTCGCGCTGCTCATGGACGCCTCCCTGAGCCGCGACGACGTCATGCTGAAGCTCCGCGCCAAAGCCACGGCTCGGCGGTCGCAGTTCACCGACGCGGAGCGGGCCCTCCTGCAAGTCGACGAGGCCATGATCGAGCAGGGAGTTCGTCTGTCGAGCACGCCCTGGTTTCGTTCGTTGCTCCACGAGGAGCCGGCGGTCTACCTGCGGACCCTCAAGATTCCCATGCTCGCCCTGTTCGGCGAGCGGGACCTTCAGGTGGCCCCCGAGGCGAACGCCAAGGCCGTGCGGGATGCGCTCGCCGCCGCGGGCAACACGGGCTCCGAGGTTCGCATCCTTCCGGGTCTCAACCACCTCTTTCAGCACACCGCCACGGGAGCGGTCACCGAGTACGGCACGATCGAAGAGACCTTCGCACCGGAAGCCCTGCAACTGATCTCTACCTGGATCGCAGAGCGGTTCGTCGCTCGGCCGTCACCATAACCATCACCATCAGACAATCCATTCTTCTTATCTCTGCCGCCTGTTTTTTCCGCGCTCCCTGATGAGGCGGGGCGATCCCGCCACGCCTCGGAAGGGAGGACACCATGACTTTTGGCAGTCCAATTCGGCGCACCCTAGTCACCGCCGCCCTGGCGATCGCCTCTGGGTTCCCACTGGCAGGGATCTCGGTGCAACCCGCCGATCCGGTACCGTTCTGCGCTCTCTCCATCGACCCCACACCGAGCGGGCCGAACCAGGCGCCGCCCGACAAATGGGCGGACCCCACGCTGTTCACCAATCCCACGGTCAGCAACGACTACCACTGGATGACGGCTTCCGACCACTTGCAGGGCGCACCGGCCCTCCAGAAGTTTGGAGCGTGCATCTTCTACCATCCGCCCTTGAGCGCGACGAGCCCGGCAGACTTGAGCGACTGGACGAGCGCAGTGGTGGTCAACAATCCCAGCCCCACCCTCACGGTCACCGCCACGATCACCTTCCGGAACCCTGCGGGCGCCATTGTCCCGGGCACGCCGTTCACGGTGACCCTCGGTCCCGAGCAGACGTTCGCCCAGGGCGCCTTCCAACTCAACGGCTTCGGCGGAATCGGCTCGGTGGAGGTGAAGGCCGACCAGCCGATCGTCGGCGCCACCATCCATCACTTCGGGCAGATCAAGCTCGGAGGACAGAACTACAGCGATCCGGACTCGTTCTCCCCCGGCGACGCCTCCCTGCAGCAGCTCCAGATGACTCAGAATTTCAAGGTGCTCTATTCTGGGCCTTTCCCGGCGACGAACACCGCGGCGGAGGACTTCCTGAACGGCGTCCTGCCGCTCAACTGCGTGCTCAATCCCAACCCCACGCCCACGACCTTGACGATGACGAGCGTGATCTCCCCGGGCACGCCGCTCACCACCCAGACGGTCAACCTACCCGCCTTCGGGATGTTCCTCGACACGTCCGTCTGGGCGCTCGCCGAGCCGTTCTACCTGGGCAGTCCCGGCCCCTTCAACTTCGACATCCTGACCGCCGCGGCCTCGAGCGAGACCCCGATCGTCGGCGACTTCCTGATGGTCGACGTGTTCGGCAACGGAGGAGCTTCCAACCTGGTGCCGGGCGGGCGCCTGCGCATGGGCTCCGGCATGATGCAGAACAGCCCGGCCCTGCGGCTGGTCAATCCGGAGCACACCGAGACCGGGCCGTTCTCCTTCCCGGTCACGCTGCCGGCCACGCCGCCGGTCGAGACGATGATGAGCGTGGCCAACGTCACCGGCGCCGACATCGGACCGGTCAATGTGCAGTTCTTCGCCCGCACCGGCGGTCCGCCGATCGCGACGCTCAACTTCCCCACTCTGCCGGCGGGTGCCGTGCAGCGGATCACGCCGGCCACCTCGGCCATCCCCCAGAACTTCGCCGGCTGGGCCCGTATCACGGCCTGTCACCCCGGCTTGATCGGCTGGACGATGCGCGAGGTCATGAAACAGTCGCCGGCGGTCGCCCAGTTCCAGAAGGTCTACGGCGAAGAGCTCGACGGCGCCAACGGCGCGGAGCCGGGAAAAGGCTTCACGGTGACGACCACCGACGGGACCACCTGGATCCGCAAGGTGGCGCCGATCCTGCGCGCGGGGGGCAACCTCAGCAATCCGAACTGGTGGCCGGGCTACGTCAACGCGGTCAACAACACGAGCCCGAACCTGGGGCAATACTGGCACCGCTACTTCACCCTCCCCGGAGCCTTGGCAGGGCAGCAGACCTTCACCGGCCTGCGCTTCGCCAACACCTCGTTCACCTTCGTCGACCCGATCGTCAACCTGCTGTTCGACACCAACATCAGCGGGCGGTTCGACCGCTTGCAAGGCACCAACGCGGTGGGCATGGAGGCGATCGGAGATCCGATGGTGGAATGGGGGATTCCGTTCTTCCCCGACTTCTGACCTCACACCCCAGGGGAGGGAAGCGAGGCCCTGCACTCCGCGAGCACCTGCCGCCCGCGGAGCGCCCGGCGGTCGAGCGGCGGCACCCGGGCGAGCGCCGCCGCCAGGACGTCGAGCCCGCGGCTACAACCGCTGGCGCGGGCCTCGGCGACGGCGCGGCCGACTTCGAGACGGGCGAGAGTGGGGTGATCCGCGGCGAAGGAGGCGCGGACGATGCGGAGCGCTTCGCCGAACGTCTGTTCGGCTTCCTCGAATCGGCCGCGGGCGACCCGCAGGTCGCCGAGGTCCTCCAGGCTGACCGCCACCTCGGCGTGGTCTGGCCCCAGGAGCCGGCGGCGGTCGGCGAGCGCGCGGCGCAACACCGTCTCGGCCTCGTCCAACCGGCCGCGGTCGCGCAGCACGGAGCCGAGGACGTTGCGGCTGCGCGCGATGTCGCGGTCGTCCGGGCTCAAGTACTTCTCACGCAAGGCCAGACTGCGCCTGGCCGCGGCCTCGGCCTCGTCGAGCCGGCCCGCGCCGTCGAGGGCCATGGCGAGGTACTCGAGGACGTTGGCGACCGGCACCGGGCGGGGCGGCGACGCCCTTTCCCGCAGGGCGAGGATCTCCCGATCCACCGCCACGGCCTCCTCGTAGCGCCCGAGATCGATCAGCAACAAGGCCCAGTTGGCGCGCGCCACGCCGGATCGGTCCTCCTCCGAACCGCCGCGGCGCTCGAGATCGACAGCCCGTCGATAGAGGGGCTCGGCCGCCGCGAAATGACCGAGATCGTGCTGGACCAGGGCGTAGTTGCTGACCGAGGTCGCGACCTCCTCATGGTCCGCGGGATACAGCCGTTCCGCGAGGGCGAGCACCTCATGGAACACCGGCTCGGCCTCCTTGAAGCGGCCGCCCTCCGCGAGGGCCCGGCCGAGATCGCGCAGCGCCTTGACGAGGTCCGGATGGGCGTCGCCCCGGCGGCGCTCGACCGCGACGCTTCGCTCCAAGACCGCGACCGCCCGGTCATAGAGCCCGAGTTGGGCGTAGAGCCGGCCCAGGGTCGCCAGCAGCGTGCCCTGGGTGTCCGGCTGGCGGTCGAGGCGGTGGAGGACGCGGTCGGTCCCCTGGTCGAGCAGCTCCTGCGCGGTGATCGAGCTGCCGCGCCGTTCGCCGGGATCGGCGATCTCGAACAGGTCGACGAGGAGCGACGCTGTCTGCGTGGCGCGGTCGCGCTCGCGGGCATTGCGTGCCGAGAGCACCACCAGGCTCCCGGCGAGGCTCAAGCCGAGCGCCAGGATGACCGCCGCGGCGAGCGCTCCCCAGCGATGCCGGCGGATGAATTTGAGCCCCCGTGAGCGCAGCGGCGAGGGCCGGACGGTGATCGGCCGTCCTGCGAGATGGAGGCGTAGGTCCTCCGCGAGCCGTTCGACCGAGCCGTAGCGTTCTGCCGGCTCCTTGGCCAGGGCGGCGAGGACGATGGTGTCGAGATCGCCGCGCAGCTGCCGGGCGAGACCTGCCGGGGTCGTGCCGCGATGGTGCGCCGCCTCGGCCATCCCAGGATCGGCTGCCCGCAGCGCGACCGCGCTCGGCCGCTCGGGGTGGTGATCGAGGATCAGGCGCTCGATCTCGCGCGCGGACTTCCCGTCGAGAGGATAGGGGTGGCGGCCGGTGAGCAGCCGATAGATCAGGACGCCGAGGGCATAGACGTCGGTCGCAGTGGTCACCGGCAGGCCCAAAATCTGTTCCGGGCTGGCATAGGCGAGGGTCATCGGGCGCGCCAGGCTGGTCGTATCCGGCTGGCCCTCCTCCTCGAGGATCTTGGCCACCCCGAAATCCAGCAGTTTGGGCCGTCCGTCGGGAGTGACCAGCACGTTCGACGGTTTGAGATCCCGGTGGACGACGAGGCTCTTGTGCGCCTCGCCGACCGCGGCGAGCACCTCGAGAACGAGCTCCAGGCGGGCGAGGATCGGCAACCTCGCGGCATCGCAATGCGCGTCGATCGGGAGCCCTTCGATCAGCTCCATGACGAAGTACGGCCGCCCCTCCTCGGTGGTGCCGCCGTCGAAAAGGCGGGCGATCGCCGGATGGTCCAGGCGGGCGAGGATCTGCCGTTCGGTCCGGAAGCGGGCCACCAGCTCCGGCGTCTCCAGGCCGCGGTGGATCAGCTTGACCGCGACGCGCTGCTCGAGCTCGCGGTCGTCGCGCTCGGCGAGATAGACCGCGCCCATGCCGCCCCGGCCCAGCTCCCCCACCAGCCGGTAGGGTCCCAGCCGGCGGCCGATCTCGCCCTGCGCCAGCCCCACGGCCGCGGATTCCACGGCATCCTCGAGGAATCGGCCACCTGCGGCGTCCGCCGCCAGCAGGCCCTCGACCTCCGCGGCCAGCGCGGAATCCTCCCGCGCCGCGGCGGCCAGCATCGCCCGCCGCTCGCCCGTCGAGCGGTCGACCACCGCGCCAAACAGCTTTTCGAGCCGCGCGAAACGTTCAGGATGCACGTCCTCTCCCTACCTGGAGGCGAGAGAAAAGGAACGCGCGGCCGAGCCGGGTGTCGAGGATTACGGTCGGAACCGAGACGCCAAGGGCGTTTGCGGTCTCCTCGACCGACAGGCCGCCGAAAAACCGCAGCTCGATGACCTGGGCCTTCCGTGCATCGGCCACCGCCAGCTCCGAGAGGGCAGCGTCGAGCGCCAGCAGGTCAGCCGGCGTCCCGTAGGCCGCCAGCTCCTCGGCCCGATCCAGCGACAGCCGCACGGCGCCCGCTCCCCGCCGCGCCGCCTTCACCGACCGCGCATGATCCACCAGGATGCGGCGCATCAGGCGGGCGGCCAGCGTCAGGAAGTGGGCGCGGTCACGGCAGGAAGCCGGCCGGCCCCCATGCAGGCGCAAGAACGCCTCATGCACCAGCGCCGTCGGCTGCAGTGTGTGGTCCGGCCGTTCGCGCGCCAAGGCCCGCGCCGCCAAGCGGTGCAACTCGGTGTAGACCAAAGGAGTCAGCGTCGCAAGCGCACCGCGGTCCCCCTTTCCCCACCGACCCAGCAGCTTCGTCACCTCGTGCGTCGCGAGCATAGTGGCCTGTGTCTTCTCGTCTATAAGACTAGGTGCTGAAGAACGGAGGGAGGGGGACGAGCGTGGGAGCGCGCTGCCACGGTGCCTGGGCAAGCGGTACGGAAGACCCCTCTAGAATCGAGGGCCGGAGGGCAAATTGATCGGCAAAGAGCTCAAGGAAAGAAGAAATTGGTCGGGACGCCGGGATTTGAACCCGGGCCCCCCTGAACCCCCATTCAGGTACGTTACCAGACTGCGCCACGTCCCGACCGAAACTGCGGCGCTGCGGTGGTGATCACGAGGAGGACCAGAGATCGCTCCAGGACACAAACCGGCTCGCCGACGCCGAGCCGCTGCAGCGCCGGGCGCTAGCCATTGTTGAGAAGAGTTAAGGACCGGAAACCTCCTACGTACCCCGCTGGCGGCTGGGGGTGTCTCTCCTCCGGTGGGATGCTCCCACCCCCGACCGACCAGCGTGCGCGACGACACTTACCTCTTCTTGCGAGCCCGTCTCCGGAGGACATGGACTGCAGTTCGAGAGGCAGAGCACGAGGAAGCGCTCGAAGGCATCAGGCGCGGAGCCGCTAGTTCCGTTCGCCCGCACGCCCTCCCCCGCTTTAAACGCAACACTTCTACTTGTCTATATGCGACCTGAATCTCAATTTCTTCACAGATCTAGGCAGGCCCTCCAAGGTCGTAACCTGTCCGACGTCCAAGACGAGCTCATCAAGCTTCGAAGGTAATGTGGGAAGATGCCCACGGATATTCGTATTGCTGATATCTAGCCGCAAGAGACTCTTCGGGAGCTTTGGCAACGACGCTATTGGAGTATCTTCGAGATGAAGGTCCGTAAGCGTCTCAGGAAGCTTATCAATCGCCGTTAGATTGAAACAGCCCCCAAGGTAGAGTTTCGCTAAACGCTCTGGAAATTTGGCAAGCTTCTTTGCAAGGCAATATTGGAAATGAAGAGTCGTGACCGAGTTTGGCACCTCCTCGAGGTTCGCAATTCCTGTTGAGCTAATATCCAATTCAGTCACTTGGCCGATGGTCGCCCCTTTCAGACTTGAAAGCCATTGAGATCTCCCGAGGTCCAACTCGACAAGGTGCTTGGGTAGCAGATCAAAGCCAATACGCTCAGGCCATATGATCTTCAACCGCTCCAAGGTCTGAGGGATCTTCTCTAGCGGCAGGACTGAAGGCTCGTCATGAAATTTTAAAGATTTCAAGCTCTTCGGCAAGGGACCAATGCTAGCCGACTTCTTAAGCTCCAGGTTTACCACCCCTTCAGGCACGCGTGCTCGCGTTGTCGAAAGGACTAGGGTTTCAGGAACTGTCAATCCCACGGGGTAATTGTTGGTTTCAAGATATTTCAAATTTGGCGGAAGCACATCTATCGCCATGCCACTACTCTGGAGCAAGGTCAGATTTTCGATAGTGTTCGGTAGAGCCTTAAGGCTAGGCACCCTAGTTCCCAGAAGAACGAGAGTGATCAATTTCCTGGGGAGACCCTCTAGATTAGTGATCCCCTCGTGCTGTAGCTTGAGCCTGGTTACGGATCGAGGAATAAGATTCAGGTTGGTTACCTGGACGCCAGAAGCATCGAGCGTAGAAAGACCGACGCCGTGAAGCTCATCGATTTTCAAGATTTTTGCACCATGTATATTCAAGTCCGTAACACTCGCCGGCAGATAGCGAAGGCTCGCAACGCTCGAGAAGGTAAGCTCAAGGTGGTCCAAACGCGGAGGAGCACCTCGAAGGCTGGTTATCATGTTGCAGTTTGCGTCCAGCCAGGTTAGCTTGCGAGGCAACAAACGAAGGTCGTTGACCGAGCAGACGACGGAGAGGTCGGTTAGCTGATTTCCATACTTAGCAAAGTCCCCCGGCAAGCCCCAAGCCGTCTCAATAGCGCTTACCTCATGTTTCCGCCATACTAGGTATGTGAACACAGATGCAATGACAACACCTAGCGTCAATACAACGGAACCCGCGGTTTGAACTTTTCGATATGTCCTAGAGCGAGAGATATACTCCTGGAGATCTTGCCGTCCCCCGAATTGCACTGCCTTACCTTCAATCTGTTTTAGTTCATTGCGACTTAAGAGAAATCGACCTTCTCCGAGATGTTTACCCAGCCCTCTGAAAGGACCTTCGGCACTCCAAAAACCGTACCTTCTAAGAACACGGCTCTCAATGGGAGCTTCCCCAAGTGATTTCAAGGTCGGAACCCAATCATCAAGCATCTTGAATGTTGACCGATCACAGCTAGAGTGAAGGATATGAACTTCACTTGAACTGAGGTGTGCGAGTAATGCAGAGAGCCTAGGAGGATCGATTGGAATAGCTCCAAGATCCTTGGCGAGAAAACTGTGATCACCTTGCCTGGCCAAGGCAGCAAGAATGTCCTCCGAATGTTCAGGAGCCGATTTAATCAGATGATCGAGGATGTACTCCTTCAATAGCCCGGGAGCGTAACCAGAGTCGCGATACGCCTTTGAGTTGAATCGCTCTCGGTTTCCTACCAAGTAAAGCAAGACACTAAGCGCAAGCGGAAAGACCTCTGCGCTTGGCCCGGACGCCAGGTCATCAACCATGTCCGCGATCAGTCCATTCGAAATCCGAAGATTGGCTTTGTCGGCCAAAGCCTGTGCGACTCTTTCTGCGCTATCTCTATGGAAACGGTTCAGGGGAATCTGCTGGACCGCGTCCGGATTAGACCAAGTCTCAAGGCTCCAATTCTGCTGGAAGTCTTCGTCGTCAACAACAAAGACTAGAACTCTTCGGTAACGACCTTGTTGCGTCAAGGCGAGTTCGGCCCATCCTTTCAGACTTTCATGGCTCACGAGGTCCGCATTGTCAATAATGATTACTCGAACCTCGTCACTCTCCAATTGAATGATCTCTCCAAGGCTGGCAGGCTCAAACTCGCCATCCCTTCTGTTTTCGTCAACCAGGGTTTTTTCAAAGCCAGGGCGCCTGGCGTTCCCGTAGAGAATCTTAATCTTGATGTCCTTAAGTCGTTCATCATTAAGGGCCTTCCTCAGTCCTGCTTTGACCAAAGATGTCTTACCTACGCCCCAAGGTCCCCAGACGAAAACCACTGCCGCCTCTCCGGACGCGACGTGGTTACCGAGCTTCTCCATCGCGTCTTCGCGGCGGAGGCCAGAGAAGAGATCTCCGTCATAATCACCGTAAGGAGCTCCCCCCCTAAGCTTCGTTCGGTCGACAGCGATCGATCGCTGCATTCGGAGTACGACGAAGACAAATATCAAAATCGCAGCGCTTAACATGCCCGCCGCAGGCTTCCAGCCCCACTCTGCATGCACTGGTACTAGCAGTAAGATAAGGACGGCAATCGTGAGAAGCAGGGACGCTGTAACTCTTGTGTCCCTTTTTGCTGCCAAAGCGACACCCTCGGCCGCCTTTTTCAGAGCTTCCGCTGTCTTATCGAGATCAGGAAAATCCATCGAGCCACTCCTGAGAACTAGAAACTCGGGAACAAATGAGAGCTTGCTAGATTTAAGGGACCAATAAACAGGCGCCCCGCTCCAAGGGAGGCGACGTAGCCGTCAGCCTAAGCCCTCGGAGCGAGGCTCGCCCTAGATCAGCGTTCTCGTCTAATTGCTACAAAGCATGACGCCTGTAGGCTGCGGCGACTCCAAAAGCTTGGTCGGAATGAAGAGTAGACGGGAGTTATCTTGTGCTCCGTAATCCAGTACGGGACCTTTCTCAAGAAATGCCCAGTTCTTCGGCCCAGGAATCACGGTGACGTGATTTGCGCGAATCGGCAGCTCTACGCGGCGAGTTGGCCTCTTCCCCGACGGGTCGATGCTATACAGTTCCCACTTCGTTCCCTTACCTTCGCCCAACGAGGACTTGTAGAGCAGGTACAGGACATCCTTTCCGCCGAAGAGCCCCATGGGTAAGGATTCCCGCTCTATTTGTTTCATCATTTCGACGTACTGAGAAAGTTCCTGCCAATCAGGCAAGGCCGGCCCCCGGAGAGATGGAGGCAGGAGATAACTCACATCCACGGCCGCGCCGCTATTCCTGTCACTTCGATAGAGCGCGATTCCTTTATTCATCGACAGAAAATAGCCGGTTTCACCAATAGACGTTATGAAGGAGTATCCGCTTCTGAAGTAACCCTTATTAGGAGTGCCAGTGAGATCAAACACCGCAAGGACTTTGCCTTGCTTAGGGTTGTCAAACGGGAATCGCACGAATCCTGTCTTCCAGTTATCCAAATTCCATCGATCTGTACCGTGGAGGAGATCGACGAACGCCACTACATCGCGTGTCCCGACAGGTTCCCACTGCCATAGGCCGCCAATACTCCACTCCTTTCCGTCGGAGGAGACCACGTGTCCGTCGGAGGAGGCCACGCGCTTTGTTGTCGTGGGGCGCAGGCTCCTGTCTAGGGTCATCAGCCCATCGCTGATCTCGATAACGAAGCCATCTCCTCGGGGCCTGCCTGAAACCGGGAGAAGGTCCTGCAAGGTGGTCTTGAGCGACTCCCCCACCGGACCCAGCGACTCGCCGGAAGCCGAATAGTGCAGAATCGTTGCGTAGAGACTATCCACCAAGAGAAGCTGCGCACCCCCTTGGGTAAAGCCCCCGGAATGCGCCCATCCTGGTTTGGGGGTGATGGCTACCTCGCGGCATTCTGACTCTGCTCGCGTGCGAGGGCTTTTTGAAACGTCTGTATACGCAAATGAGACGCCGAACACGAACAATCCGATGAGGAGCAAGACAACCGAGGTTAGACGGCGCCCGGACATACCGCCCTCGGTGCTCCGGTGCAGTTAAAGCCGATCCCCATTGTTCCGTAGGGGTCGGTGTCCTTCTGAATCATTGCGCTACGTGTCGATTTACTACATCTGAACGCGCCCGGACGAGGTGGAGTCTCTGGCGTGGGGAAGATCTCCCTAGGCTGAATTGAATCGGACTGAACCTGACCGGTGACAGTTGCCGAGGCGGGAAAACCAGGAGCCGAAGCTAACAATGATATCCCTGCTAGTAACCCTCCTGCTACGGTAAGACCTCTTACTCTTGCCCTCTGGAGCACAGATCTCTTGCTCATGCAGCAAGCCCTCCTTCTGGGTTAGTTCATGCACTCATACGTAAGGGCACCAGAGCTCTGTCAATACCGGTGCCCGCAGACCCTTCAACCGGGACAAGCGCAAGATCGACGGCTAAATCTCGCGCGACTCCTTAAGCATACGCTCAACCATCTTTCCCATCAAGTCAAGCGGCTCGTCCCAGAGACACCTACTACGGAAGAAGAGGTTAGAGGTTTCCTTTCTCTGCTGTATTTAAACGCTATCCTAAGCCGTGCCGAAAGAGCAAGCCCCCGCTTTAAGCAATCTAATTGCTAAATTAGGAACCTAAACAGCCTCTTCTGGTTTCTAGTTTGGATATTTCCTCAGCTTTCGGCTTACTGCCAAACCTCGACGCAGAGCGAGTCTCCACGGCTGCGCCGTCGAGACTCGCGTCCCCCCGCGCCTCCCCCGCTCCCATGGCCAACAGCGCCCAGGAGAGCCCGACCCACCTCCTGGTCGCACCCATCGGGAGTGGCTCCAGAGTCCGGTCTTGGGTTTCGCTCCTGCCGGCGCTTTTCGTACCTGAGAGGCGGACGGGCGGCTAGGCAACCCTGCGGGCGCGCAAGCGCGGAGTTCCGCGTGGAGCGAACACCGTTCGATGATCGAGATCGAAGGCATGCGGGAGCGCACGGTCGTGGTGAACAGTTTGTCGAAGACCTACAGCATCACAGGCTGGCGGGTCGGCTACGTGCTGGCGCCGCCAGCGCTGACCGCCGCCGTTCGCAAGGTGCACGACGTCACCACCTACTGTGCGCCGACGCCGCTGCAGGTCGCAGCGACCGTCGCCTTCGGCGCTGGGCCGAAAACTTCGCCCATTCAGGCCCTCACATCGGGGCACCTGGGGTAAGATCGGTGCTCAGCGGTCTACGACAACTCATTGTCCCAGGAATGTCCCAGGCCGAGTTGGAGAGCTAGAGGGACTTGAGCTAAGTCTTTGAAAATTCGGGGTAAAATTGGTCGGGACGCCGGGATTTGAACCCGGGACCCCCTGAACCCCATTCAGGTACGCTACCAGACTGCGCCACGTCCCGACCGAAACTGCGGTGCTGCGGTGGTGATCACGGGAAGCGTTTTGGCCCGAGAAGCGCTTGAATGGCGCGCGCTTCCCGTAGGGCGTCTTCGATCCCCGAGACGAGGGTTTCTATCCGTTTGGCAGCACTTGTGTCAAGCGAAGGGCTCGCCGCGAGGACCGGCGCCGCGGGCGGCGGGCTGACGGTAGCGGGCTTCTCGGGAGCGGCGGGCTGAGCGGCCGGCCTGGGAGCTCTCGCCGTTGGAGCCGGCTCGTCATCGTCCCGTTCCTCTCCGAGGGCGCCAGAGGTGAGCTCGACCTCGAGCTTCTTCTTGGCTCCGGCGATCGTGTAGCCCTCATCGTAGAGGAGCTCCTTGATCCGCCGGATGATCTCCAATTCCTTCTCGCTGTAGACGCGCTGGCCGGAGCGGCTTTTGCTGGGAGTCAGCGCCGGGAACTCGGTCTCCCAGTAGCGAAGGACGTACGGCTGAATGCCGAGGGTCTTGCAGGCCTCGCCAATCTTGTAATAGAGACGCTTTTGGACCCGGGCCTTCGCGACCATCCTCGGTTACTCGAGTTTCCGCATGGGAGTTATTTCGTCCTTGAGACGGCGGGCCGGCTTGAAGCTCAGCCCCTTGTGGGGGCGGATGAACATTTTCTCTCCGCTCATCGGATTCACCCCGACGCGGCCCGGCCGGCGGGTCACCTCGAAGGTGCCGAAGTTCTTGATCCGCACCGTCCGGCCGTCGGCGAGGGAGGTCTTCACCGTGCGGAAGATCACGTCGACAATCTGGGCCGCCTCGTCCTTGGTCAAGCCGCCATGGCGCTCGTAGACCACGTCGACGAGGTCGGCTTTGGTGATCCCAGGACGAAGCGGTTTCATGTCGTCATCGATCCAGGCGAACAACCTATCCCATCCCGGCAGCCAACCCAAGGCTGAAGAAGTGCCTGAAGTATATGGAATCAAACCGGCATCGGCAAGAGCGACTCAGGGGCTCACCGCGGCCCGGTAGCCCTCCCGGTATTGCCCCGCCACGGCGTCCCAGGTCAGCTCGGCTTCCGCCTTGATTCGAGCCCTCTGGCCCATTTGCCGCGCCGCGGCAGGATCGGCCAGCAGCTCCCGGATCGCACCGAGAAGGCTCTGGCTATCCCGCTCCCGAACCAGCCGGCCCGTGCGCCCGTCCTCCACAGCAAGAGGGATGCCGGAGATGCCGGATGCCACCACCGGCAAGCCGCTCGCCATGGCCTCCAGGATGACGTTGGGCAGGCCGTCGACGTTCCCCTTCGCGTCGTGCACCGCCGGCAGGACGAAAATGTCTGCCGCGCGGAACAGATCCGGCAAGGTGTCCCGTTGCACGGAGCCGGGAAAGAAGACTCGATCCTTCCAGGTTTGCGTGGCGGCTCGGAAGGTCTCCAGCAGGTCGCCGCCCCCGGCCAGCACCACACGCAGCTCCGGGCACTCGGCAAGGAGGGCCGGCAGGATCTCGATCAATACCTGGAAGCCCTTCTTGGTGGCCATGCGGCCAACTCCCAGGAGCAAGGGCGCATCCACTGGTATCCCAAGACGCTGCCGCCACACGGACCGGCGGGCTGGATCGGGCGAGAAGGTTTCCACGTCGACGCCATAGGGAATGACCCGCGAGCGGCCGGCGGGGAATCCAAGGGCGCGAACTCGATCCACCAGCTCGGGCGAGCAACCGGTGAGCAAGCGGGAGCGGGAGAGCGCCCAGCGGGCGACGGAGCGCACGCCGGGCTTCTCCGCCAGGAAGACGTCGCTGCCGTGGAGCCCGATGGCCAACGGCGTTTCTCTCGCGCCTCCGAAAACTGCCGCCGCCACCAGACCGTTGGGCACGATCCAGTGCGCCTGAACGAGGTCGAAATGACGCCGCCGGAGCCGCCGGAGCGCACGGTAGGCGCCGACGGCGTACAGCGGGGCGGCCCGCGCGGCGCCGCCTTTCACCTTCTCGTCCGCTTCCAGGCTGCGGCCATAGCCCAGCACTTCGTGGCGCTCCGGCGCATAGCGGAAAGTGACGACCTCAATACCGCCGTCGTCCCAGGCCGGCGCCAGCCCTTCGGTATGCGGGGTGAGAACGGTCACCCGGTCGCCGCCGCGCACGAGGCCCAGGGCCAAATCGCGAATGAACGGGCCGGAGGTGTCTCCGGGAAATCGGGGGTAGGTCTGGGTGAGGAAAAGGAGGTCGAGACCGGCTGCGGCGGACTTGTCCGGGCTCACTCCAGCCATTCCTTGATCGAATAGCTGTCGCGGCGGCGGAAGTTCTTGAAGGTGATCATCTCGCCGATGAGGCCGGTGGTCAGCACCTGGATACCGAGCAGCATCAGCAGGACTCCCAGCAGCAGCAGCGGCCAGTTGGAGAGGTTGTGGCCGCCGAACCAGAGAGTTGCCAGGTAACCGTTGATGCCGAGGCCGGCCAGCAGGAAGAGCAGGCCGAAGGAGCCGAACAGGTGGAGCGGCCGGCGGGTGTAGCGGGTGATGAAGAGGACGGTGATGAGATCCAGGAGACCTTTGTAGAGCCGGTCCCAGCCGTATTTGCTGACGCCGTGGCGGCGGGGATGGTGGGCCACCTGGATCTCCCCCACCGAGAAACCGCGCCGGCTGGCGAGCACCGGGATGTAGCGATGGAGCTCGCCGTAGACCGCGATCTCGGCCAGCACCTCGCGGCGGTAGGCCTTGAAGCCGCAGTTGAAGTCGTGGAGGTCCACCTGGGCGAGTTGGCGGGTGACCCAGTTGAAGAGACGCGAGGGCAGGGTCTTGCTCATCGGGTCCTGCCGCCGGCGCTTCCAGCCGGAGACGAGATCGAGATCCTGCTCCTCCAGGGTACTGAGGAACCGGGGGATCTCGTCCGGGTCGTCCTGCAGGTCGCCGTCCATGGTGAGGATGATGCGGCCCTGGGAGTGGTCGAAGCCGGCGGAAAGCGCCGCCGCCTTGCCGAAGTTCCGCCGCAAGCGCACCAGCTTGACCCGAGGATCGCGCTCTTTCGCCCGGCGTACGCGGTCGGGCGTGCCGTCCCGCGAGCCGTCGTCGACATAGAGGATCTCGAACGACCGGCCGAGACCATCCAGCACCGCCGCCACCCGCGAGGCCAGCTCCTCCACCGACTCCGCCTCGTCGCGCACGGGGATGATGACGGAGATCTCCACCTCCGCCGGCGCAGGTGCTTTCTCGGCCGGCGGCCGGATGGGGATCGGCTGGGAGATAGGTTGGGGGCTTGGCGGGGACATCGGGCGGTATTGTAACAGGAGCCCTCACCCCCTAACCCCCTCTCCCGCCCCCTCCCAACCCCCCACACCGGGAGAGGGGGGATGGTTTGTCTATGTTTGTTTGTCTTTGCTTTTTGACTAACCTCTCCCTCTTCTCCCGGTGTGGGGGGTGCGGAGGGGGCGGGAGAAGAGGGCCGGGGTGATGAGGGTCTACATCCCGCCCTTCTGGCTCCAAGGCGGCACGACGCCGTTGGTGCGGGCATAGGCGATCGACTGGCCGAGGTGCTCGTGCGCATGGGAGACGATGATGAAGACGACGTCGAGGTAGGTTCCGTCGTGGTCGAAGATCTTGACCGCCTTGCCCAAGTCCGCCGCCGGCAGGCCTTTGAGGGCCGCGATCACGTGATCGAACGACTTCTTCAGGGTTTCGACCGTCTTGGCCTTGTCGCCGGCCTCTTTGTCGAAGCCGCGAGGGTCGACGCCCGCCGGCATCTTGACGCCCACGAGCGTGGGGATGAAGTAGTTCGCACCCGCGACGTGATTGAAGACCTCGCCGACGGTGCGCGCGCCTTCGGGATGCCAGGTGTACTTGTCGGCCGGCATGGCCTCGGCCAGGGCGATGAGCTTCTTTTGAGCGTCTTCCAGGCTGTGCAGGGCGGCGGCCTTGGGGTCCGCGGCGGACACGGCGGCAGCGGCGGCGGGCTTTGCATCGGCCTTCGGCGCCTGGGCCAGAACGGGGAGTGCCAGGGCGAGCATCAAGGCCGGAACGGCGGTCGAACGGATGAGTCTTTTCATTTCGATCTCCTTGCAGTGCGGTGAAGAACGGCTGAACGACTGCTGAATGGCTTTCAAGAACCGGGGGATTCTAGCGCGACGGCGAGGCCGGCGGCACGGCCGGGATAGAATCCCGCCGTCTCCTTCGGAGGTGCCGTGCTGCAGATGACCCTCGCCGTACTGGGCAGCGCCGGGCTGCTCGCGCTGCTGATCGTGGCCGTGGCCGCGATCAGCCGGCGCTCCTTCTGGGTACGCCAGCTCGCCTTCCCCCTGTACGTGGGAGCCGGCGTAGCGGGCCTGGAAGTCTTCCGGCTGCTCGCTCCCGCCTGGCAGCCGGCGGCGACGGCGGCGGCTCTGGCCTGGGCCGCCCTCTTCCTCGGGCTCATCACGGTCTTCCGGCTGCTGGGCATGTACCTGTTCGAGATCCACCTGACGGCCCGCCGCGGCATGCGCCTGCCGCCGCTGCTGCCGGCGGTGAGCATGCTCCTCGTCTATCTGGTCACCGCCCTGGTGACGCTGCGCATCTCGTTCCCCAAGCTGGACGTGGCGCCGCTCATCGCCACCAGCGCCGTCACCTCGCTGGTGCTCGGCCTGGCGCTGCAGCCCATCCTCGGCAACTTCTTCGCCGGCCTGGTGATCAGCGTCGAGAAGCCGTTTCGCATCAACGACTGGATCAAGGTGGGCGAGCAGGAAGGCCGGGTGATGGCCATCACCTGGCGCACCACCCACCTGCGGACGCGAGAGAACGACAACCTGGTGATCCCCAACAGCAAGCTGGCCGACGAGCGGGTGCTCAACTTCTACTACCCCCATCCCCTGCACATGGAGCGGCTCAAGATCGCGGCCCACTTCGACGAGCCGCCGTACCACGTGCGCCGGGTGCTGCTCGACTGCGCCGCGGGCGTGCCGGGTGTGCTGGACAAGCCGGCGCCGGAGGTCTACGTCCTCGCCTTCGAGGCCAGCGCCATCGTCTACGAGCTGCGCACCTGGATCGAGGACATGGCCCAGGCGCCGCGCATCAACAGCGACGTGCGGGCGCGCGTCTGGGAGGAGTTTCACAAGGAGGGAATCGTCATTCCCTATCCCATTCAGACGCTGGAGATCTCGCGGCCGGAGCACCCGCGGCAGGCGGCGGCGCGGCGCGCGGCGCAGGAGGGCCCACCGCCAGCCCGGCTCTACGTGGCCGAGGGAGCGGAGCGAGGCCGGTCATTGGCGCTCGGCGGCGGCGCGGGCGGGGCGCCTGCCACGGTGGGCCGCTCCCGCAACTGCGGCCTGGCGCTCACCGATCCCAACGCCAGCAAGGAGCACCTTCAAATCGCCTGGGAGGACGGCACCTGGGTGATGACCGACCTGGGCAGCAGCCACGGCACCCGCGTCAACGGCAAACCGGCGGAGCGAGCGATCCTCGAGCCTTTCGACCGCATCGCGATCGGCGACACGCTTATGATCTTTGAGCTCAATTGATTTTCGAGAGCGATGCCACAGCCACCTACCAATCCGCCACCCTTTCCTGAAACCATCGGCCCTTATCGCGTCCGCGAGCTTCTCGGCAGAGCCGGGCAGTCCACGGTGTACCGGACGGAGGACGCCAAGGGGCGACCGGTCGCCCTCAAGCTCTTTCCACGCCGTCTGACGGAGGATCCCGGCGCCGCCGAGCGTTTCTACCGCGAGCTGACCGCCGTCACTCCCGTCACTCATCACCCGAACCTGGTGCAGGTCCTGGGCACGGGCCAGGAGGGCGACCGCCTCTACGTCGCCATGGAAATGGTCGAGGGAACGTCCCTCGACCGGGTGCTGAAGGCGCGGCATGTCACTCTTCCCGAGGCGTTCGCCGTCCTGCGGGGCGTTTGCCGCGGCCTTTACCACGCCCACCAGAACGGCTACGTGCATCGCAACCTGACGCCGCGCAACGTTCTCGTCTCGCCCGACTTCGGCACGGTGAAGATCTCGGACCTCGGGGCCAGCAGCTTCGAGTCGATCGCCGCCCGCAGCCTCACGGCGACGCTCTCGACGGGCGAGATCCGCCTCGGCGCCCTGTATTACCTGGCGCCCGAGACGATGGACAGCCAAGCCCCGGTGGACGCCCGGGCCGATCTCTACTCCGCCGGCGCCATCTTCCACGAAATGCTCACCGGCCGATCGCCGGGCCCCAAGTTCGGCCTGCCGAGCCAGCTCAACCCCGCGATTCCATCCGAGGTGGACGTCGTGGTCCTGCGCTGTCTGAATCGCAAGCCCGAAGAGCGCTACGCCAGCGCCCACGATCTGCTGGCCGCCCTGGAGCGGCTGGAAGAAACGCTGAATCTGCGGGTGCTGACGGAGATCCGCCAAGCGAGCTCCCTCCTGAGGGGGGGCGGCAGGAAGAGCGGCGGCAAGAAAACGCTTCTTTACGTGGGGATCGCGGCGGCGGTGGTGCTCGCTCTGGCGGTGGTCTTTCTCCTGTTGCGGTAGGCCAGACCTCGTGCGCCAGGGCAAGGTGCGCTACCTCGGCCTTTCCACCAACCACTTCTCCGGCGAAGCGATGTGGGAGAAGCGCTTCACGGCCTGGGAGATCGTGGAGACCCTGTGGATCAGCGAGCGGCACGGCTGGGAGCGGTTCGTCTCGCTGCAGCCGCCATACAGCATCCTGCGCCGGGTGATGGAGGCGGAGCACTTCCCCATGACGCAGAAGCTCGGCCTCGCCAACATCGTCTGGAGCCCGCTCGAAGGCGGCTGGCTTTCCGGCAAATACCGCCGGGAGACGGGCAATCCCTTGGACAGCAAGCGCTCCGAGGTCTGGATCGGCGACCTCGCGAACCCCAAGTTCCGGCGCCGGCTGGACATCGTCGAAGTTCTCGTCCCGCTCGCCGCGCAAAAGGGCGTCTCTCTCGCCCGCTTCGCCAACGCCTGGGCGTTGCGCAATCCGGCCGTGACCTCGGTCATCATCGGTCCGCGGACCCTGGCGCAGCTCGAGGACAGCCTGGGCGCTCTCGACGTTCACCTCACCGACGAGGAAGCGGCGCGCATCGACGAGTTGGTGCCGCCCGGCACGTCCGCCCTGTAAGCCGGCCCGGGCGGAGATATACTCGGGTTTCCTGGATCTTCTTGAGAGGACTCGCAAGCGCCTGAAGGCGGGAACGATACCGACAATGAATGCCAGCATCACCGCCTTCCCCCCCATCCGCACCGCGCGGCGAATCGACGACGTCACCTATGCCGTGCGCGACGTCGTCGCTCTCGCTCGCCAGGCCGAAGCCGCCGGCCGCAAGATCATCAGCCTGAACATCGGCGATCCCTGCCAGTTCGATTTCCATACACCCGAGGTGGTCGTCGAAGCCATCGTCAAGGCGCTGCGGGACAACAAGACGTCCTACTCCGCCTCCGAGGGAATCCCCGAGGCGCGGGAAGCCATTCGCCGCGACGCCGAGGAGCGCAAGGGAATCCGCGCCGTGCGCGAGGTGCTCATCGGCCATGGCGCCTCCGAGCCCATCGAGCTGCTGCTCACCGCCCTGCTGGAGCCCGGCGAGGGCGTGCTGGTGCCGAGCCCCGGCTATCCGCTCTACTCCGCCGTCCTGGCCAAGGTCGGTGGCCGCGCAGTTCCCTATGAGCTCGACGAGTCGAACGGCTGGCAGCCCAATCTCGACCACATCGAACGACAGGTGGACGCCAGCACCCGCGCCATCGTGATCATCAATCCCAACAACCCCACGGGATCGGTGGCCAACCGGGAGACACTGGAGGCGGTGCTGGAAGTTGCGGCGCGGCACCAGCTCGTGGTGCTTTCCGACGAGATCTACGACCGCATGCTGATCGACGAGGACACCGGCTTCGTGTCCACCGCCTCGCTGCGGGACGACGTGCCGGTCGCCACTTTCGCGGGCCTCTCCAAGGTCTGGCTCGGCCCCGGCCTGCGCATGGGCTGGACGATTCTCTCCGGCCCCCTGGACGCGCTCGATCCCCTGATCGACGCCATGGGCCGGCTGGTGCGGGCGAGGCTCTGCGCCAGCCACCCCGTGCAATGGGCCATCAAGCCGGCGCTGGAAGGGGCGAACCCGCACATCGCGCAGGTGAACGCCATCCTCCGCCGTCGGCGCGACCTGACCGTGGCAAGGCTCAACGCCATTCCGAGCTGGAGCTGCGTGCCGCCCCGGGGCGCGTTCTACGCCTTCCCCCGCTTCTCCCTGGGGACGCTCGAGGACGTCGAGTTGGTGCGGGACATGATCCTCGACCATGGCGTCGTCATGGTCCACGGCTCGGGCTTTGGCCAACCGGACATGAACCACGTGCGCATCGTCTTCCTGCCACAGGACGAGGTGCTGGAAGAGGCCTACGCCAAGCTTGCCGAATACTCGCGCAGCCGGGTCTAGCGCGAGCGATACCCAAGGAGAACCTGGATGGGCGATTTGAAGGGCAGGACCTTGTTCATCACGGGCGCGTCCCGAGGCATTGGCAAGGCCATCGCACTGCGCGCCGCCGCCGACGGCGCCAACATCGCCATCGCCGCCAAGACGACGGAGCCTCATCCCAAATTGCCCGGCACCATCTACTCGGCGGCGGAGGAGATCGAAAAGGCGGGCGGCCAAGCCCTGCCGCTCGCCGTGGACATCCGGGACGAGGAGCAGGTCTATCGCGCCGTGGCGAAGACAGTCGAGACCTTCGGCGGCATCGACATCCTGATCAACAACGCCAGCGCCATCAACCTTACCGGGACGCTGGAGACGCCGATGAAGCGTTTCGACCTGATGTGGGGAGTCAACGCCCGCGGCACCTTCCTCTGCTCGCAGGCCTGCATGCCCCATCTCAAGAAGTCGCCCAACCCGCACATCCTCACCCTCTCGCCGCCGCTCAATCTGGACCCGCGCTGGTTCAAGATTCACACCGCCTACACGATGTCAAAGTACGGCATGAGCTTCTGCGTGCTGGGCATGGCCGAGGAATTCAAGGACGACGGCATCGCCATCAACGCCCTCTGGCCGCGCACCGTCATCGCCACTGCGGCCCTGGCCATGCTGGGCGGCCTCACGCCACCCGAAAAATGCCGCAAGCCCGAAATCGTGGCCGACGCCGCCCACGTGCTCCTCACCCGCGACAGCCGCTGCTGCACGGGTAACTTCTGTATCGACGAGGACGTGCTTCGAGAAGCCGGCGTCACCGACTTCGAGCCGTACGCGGTCCAGCCGGGACAGCCGCTGCATACCGACTTGTTCCTGGGCGAGCCGCCGGCCGAGTTGATGGGGCTGAGGGGAAAAGGATAGTCCGGGTGGACGACGGCATCAACGACACGAAAGCAGCAGAGCCCGATCCCAGGCCGGCTCGCTGGAGACCACTGCCGCCAGAAGCACCAGACCGGTCCCGGCCGCGCCGGCAAGAAAGCCTCGAGGCGCCTTCCAGATGAAGCCGTCGGCCCGCTCGGGATCCGGGGCCTGGTGCCGGAAGCCTCCCACTCCCACTCCCGGCTGACGGATCTCGAGAGTCCTCCGCAACCAGGACCGGGCGGCCTCTCCCAGCTCTCGGTCGCCGCTGGCTTGGTGGAGTCGGTTGAAGATGTGGGCCAGGCCGGCGGTTCCGTGGCAGACCCCGGCATTGGCGACGAGGCTGGTGGCGAGGGGACGCCGGGCCGCGGCACGAGCGATCCGCAAGGCTTGTGCCTCCCAAGATGACTCGCCGGCTGCCCTTCCGGCGAGGTGAAGTGCGGCCGCCACGCCGGGATCGCCGTAACACCAGGCGAGCCGGGCAGGGGAGATCGACGTGCCGGCCCCCACCCAGGACGGGAAGCGGGACTCGGACTCCGGCGGCAGCTCCTGTGCCAAGAGCCACGGCACGGCGCCGGCGAGAAGCTCGCGGCAGCGACCGACGGCGACGCCCGCCTGGAGGGCTGCACCCAACAACGCCACCACCCCCGGCACGCCGTGGGCCATCCCGGCGTTGAAGTGCCCTGCGGGACATTCCTCGCGAAGGTAGGGCGGCAGCCACTCCGGCGGCGTCCACCAGGTGATGCCCTCGCCCGCCTCACGGGCGGTCAGCGCGAGGTGGTGGACGACCTGCTCCAGGATCTCGCGAGCCTCTGGCCGAGGCAGACGCTCCAGGGCGTAAAGTCCGAGTCCCACAAGACCCATCACCAAGTCGTAGGTGGCGGCCCAGGAGGGAAGGTGCAGAAGGCGGAGGAGGACTTCGTCGATCTCCGCATTGGGGTCCTCTCCGGCCTCGTCGCCGCGTCCGGCCAAGTGCTGGGTAACCCAGCCGACGCCGGCAAAGCCCTGCATCAGCCCGAAGCTCATCGCTTCGGCTTCGATCACCCCGGCGGTTTCGTCCAACAGGCGCGCAACGGCACCCGGAAAATGCTGCGGCAGGGCCTCTTCGAGGTAGTGAAAAAAGAGTGCCAATCCGGCGGTGCCCAACCCCAGCGAGGCCCGGTCGCGGAACTCACCGTCCGCGTTGAGATGCAGAAGATCCTCTGCAATGGCAGTGATCGCCTCCAGGGCTGGAGCCGCCTCTTCGGGCGAGGCCAAAAGCGGGCTCCAAACTGGAAGCCGGGCCGGTGTCTTCGGCGGCCCCCCGGCGACGGGACTTATCATATATATCGTGGTGAAAGGTCCCGGCACCGCAAGAGCGGTGTCCGGGACCCGGCGCTTTAGCAGGTAGGGTGTCCGTTGACGCACCACGTCACTTGTAGAGTGGGAATCGGTCCGCCGGACTGGCAGGGTTGATCGTAGGGCCAGTCGTTGGTCGGCGAGGTGTTGTCGCACTGGTAGTCTATCTCTCCACCAGCCAGTGCCCGCAGGTGCTCTTGGTCGAGTTGGCGCAAGGTTTCGCGGCTGAGCTTGAGCTTCTTCATGAGCATCTCCTTCCCAGGATGACTTTGCGCCGGTGGACCGCCTGGATCAGTTGCCGGCAGGTGACCAAATCCCTTGTCACCTGATTCGAGGGTACTGCCTTGTACGCCGGCAAGACAAGTGCTCAGGATGGCCCCTGAATTCGCGCTAAGAAAATCCCAAACTATTTATTTTCTATCACTTAGCGCGTTTTTTCCGCGTCCTGTCAGTCGTCCAACGCGCCGAAAAGACCGCGAGACAGCAAGATTATTCAAGCGCAGCGAAATTCTGCATCAGACGCACTATTAGAGAAAACTGATTCGCAACACAGACGAACTAAATCGAGCTAAATCTTCACCTCTCCCTTCTCCCCTCGAAGCTTGGCCATGGGGCTCTCCAGAAAAAATCAGGGTTTCGATTCGGGCAGCTCGGCCACAGGGTGACGATCTCCCGATCGTGCTCGAAGTCGTTTCGCCGAGCGATGAAGGCCAGCCGGGCGCCATCCGGAGAAATCTGCGCCTCGTCGTAGGCGGTCTGGCCGAGGAACGTCTGGATATCGGAGAGATCGGCAGCGGTCGCGGACGCCGCAGTCAGCAAGAAAAAGGCGGCCACGGCGGAGCGCATGAAACCTCCCTTCAAACCTTGACGAAGGTGCCCCGCTCGGTGTCCTTGCGCACTCCGGGAAAGGCCAGCGCTCGCCCGTGGGCTACGCAGTAGACGCCGGGCGGCAGGACGCCGGTGGCGAAGAACGCCTCGGTGAGATTCTGGAAGGCATCGGACTGCTTCATCTCGAAGGGCCGCATGGCGCCCGTCAGAACAACAGGCACCTGGAGACCATCGAGATTCTTTTCCAGATACTCGCCGGTGAGCGGCAGGGTGTCCGTGCCGTGGAGCACGACGATGCCCTTGATCGTGGCATCCTCGCAGGCGCCGTGGGCCCGCACGGCCTCCAGGATGCGGCTGCGGTCCGCGTCGGTCATCTCCAGGCTGTCCTTGCTCATCAGCTCGAAGACGTTGACCTCCGTCTCCTCGAGCCGCAGCTCGGCCAGCATCCGCCGGACGATCGACTGCCGGTTGGCGAGCTCGCCCGAGTACTCGTCGTAGGTCTTTTCGATGGTGCCGCCGGTGGTGATGAGAGTGATCTTGCGCACGACGGGGGACTCTATCTCGCCGGCCGGGATTCCGGCGAGCTTGCCGGTCAGGGACAAGTCGGGAAGGCGCTGGAGTCCGTCGTGGCGGCGGCGGCTTTGCCGGCCGGGTTCTCGTAGCGATTCACCCGGCCGGTCAGCGTGTCGGTCACCGTCAGCACGTAATGCACGTCCGTGGTAGCGGCCGCGTACACCCAGTAGTTGCCGTTCAGGACGCAGCCGTCGAGCACCTTGACCATCAGCTCCCAGTTCGCCGGACTGAAGAACCAGAAGAGCCCCGAATCGGCGGCGGCTCCGGGAACGACCTGACCGGAACCGGAGGTGCCGTTCGCATCCCAGGCAACCTCCACCCGGAAGCGCCCTTGGTTGAGGCAGAGGGCCGTCGCTCCCGCCGTGCAGCCGCTCGCCGTCGCCGTCGGGCGGGGATGGCTGACGAGGAACTGGAAACCGGCCGCCATCGACCCCACGGGCCAGGTGTTGTGACTGAAGCCCAGCTGCACGTCCTCGTCCCAGGTGACGCCGAGGAGGTTCCACTGCGCCTCGAGCTGCGGCCGGGCGCCGGTGTAGTTGGGATCGGTGGTGCCGTAGTACATGTGGATCGGCGGTTTGTAGGTGGGATCGGCCAGGGCGGTCACCGGGTACCACGGCGCGCTGAGGGTGAAAACGCCGCTGTAGATCGAGCCGCCGTAGGCTTCGAGATAGGCCCACGCACCGCCAGCCGAGTGCCCCGCCAGCGCGATACGCCGGTCGTCGACGGGCAGCTCGGCGCGCACCAGGCGAAGGGTCTCCGTCACCGTCTGCTCGTCGGCGCTGGTACCCCAGCCCACTCCGGAGGCCTTGGGCAGCGCCAGCACGCATCCGGCCGATTCCGCCGCGTCGCGGACGAAGTTCAAATAATCGTCGGGGAGACTGCCCGCGCCATGAAAGAACAGCACGAGGGGAGCGGGTTGGGAGGCAGTCAGGCTCTGGGGAACGTAGCGCCAGTAGTAGGAACCGGTGGCTGGGATATCGACCTTCAGCCAGCCGGAAATCGGCAAAGCGGCCAGAGAAGGAGCGGCGAGGACCAGGCCCAGCAGGAAAAGGGAGAGACCGCGGGTGAGCTTCAACATCGCCAATCCATTGCAGTGTATCAGCCCCGTCAAGCCCAGTCTGGCCTGTGTGCTAAGCTGGGAGTCGAGCCGCGGGCAACTTCCCCGTGCGGCCCGTCAAGGCACCGATTCTCATGCAAAATCCCGAGTACGCCGTCGTTCAACGCGAATGCCGCGCCATCCAGATTCCGGAAGGCACACCGTCCCTACTGTCCCCTGGCACCCGGGTCCGCATCACCCAATCGCTGGGCGGCACCTATACCGTGTCGACCGACCGCGGCCACCTGCTGCGCATCGATTCGCGGGACGCGGACGCCATCGGCAAGGACGCCACGGACCTTTTGGCCGACGTCGCGGCCTCGCCTCTCGAAGACCAGATCTGGGCGCTGCTCAAGACCTGCTTCGACCCGGAGATTCCGGTCAACGTCGTGGATCTGGGTCTGATCTACAACTGCGAGCTCGTCGAGCGTCCCGAGGGCGGCCGGCGGGTGAACATCAAGATGACGCTCACTGCTCCCGGCTGCGGCATGGGACCGGTCCTGGCCCAGGACGTACGGGAAAAGCTCGAGCGCCTGCCGGGAGTCGACGAGGCGGATATCGAGATCGTCTTCGACCCGCAGTGGAACCAGAACATGATGAGCGAAGCCGCCCGCCTGGAGCTCGGGCTCTTCTAGCTCTTCTGCACCGGCATCTCATCGCCAACTGGCGATACCGCCGGCCTGCCAGCGAACAACCGCTTCACCGTCAACCGGAGGTTGTCCAGCTCGGCGAAGACCCAGAGCTTGACGCCCTTGGCAGCCATGCGAAAGGGAGCGCTGTGGAGATCGTAAAGGACTCTCACCCGCCTTCCCTGGTTACGCCGGCCAGCTTCCCCTGCGGCCCGGCGGGCGAGCGCGATGGCCTTGAAGCGGCGGTTGTAGATCCGCATCATGTGATAGCTCAGGAACGCCGGCTTGGGGCCGAGCACCGGCATCCAGTGGAACCTGCCGAAGAATCGGTAGGCCGGGATGACGACGAAAATGTAGTACTGCGCCGTGTCGATGAGGAACGACGCCGACAGCAGGTCCTGCTCCCCCATGTAGAAGTACTTGTCCTGGTAGACCGCCTGGAAGAAACGGTGGTAGGAGCGCAGGAAGGTCGCGTTGTGCTCGGCGATGCGGGCCGCCAAGGGCTCGCCGGCGATCTCTCCCGCCGTTTGAGCCTTGACGATCTCCACCGTCGCCTCGACGGAGAACGAAGCGTGGTCGAGCCCCGGCGAGTAGTAGGGATCGAGGAACGCCGCGGCGTCGCCCATCAACGCCCAGCCGTTCCCCATGTACTGGCGGGTCACATAGGCCAGGTTGGAATAGGTCCGCAGATCCTCCGACTTCATCTGCGCCCCCTCCAGCAGCTCGGCGGCGGAGGGGATCGCCTTCAAGAAGGCCAGGTACTCGCTCGCCATGTTCTTGCCGCGGTCGAGGTCCATCAGGCGGGTGTCGAAGACGATCCCGATCGAGGTCTCGCCGTTGCCCAGGGGGATGAACCAGACCCAGTAGCCAAAGCCCATGTAGTGGTTGGTGGCGAGGCGCCGGGATGCGATGTTGGCGCGAGAGAACGAGAGCGGTCCCCGGGCGGCCACGTCGTCCAGGTGACGCACTCCCTCCCACCGGCACCAGACGGCCGCCGTGGGGTGCTCGCGGTTGCGCTCGATCAGGCCCAGGCGCTTGCCGAGAAAGTTGGCCCGTCCGGTGGCGTCGAGCACCCAGCGGCAGGCGACGGTCTCCGCCTCGCCGCCGTCGCGCTCCAGGATGACCCGGTGGTCGAATTCCCCCAGCTCGACGTCCCGTACCCGGACCGGCCGCAGCAGCTCCGCCCCCTCCTCCACGGCGGTGGCGAGCAGGTGCTCGTCCAGCGCGTCGCGCCGGAGTTGGAAGGAAGGCGTGGTGCTCCGCTGGTAGGCGCCGGTCTCGCTGGCCTCGGCGTGGCCGTGAACCTGCTCGTTGAACCACCAGTAGCGAAGACCCTCCTTGGGCAGATGCTCCCGCTCCAGATGCTGCCACTGGGCGAGGCGCCGGGTGAGGAACATGCCCGACATCTCGGTGGTCGCCTCCCCCACCTTGGCGTCGAAGGCCACCGCCTTGTCGACCACCAGCACGGAGAGGTCCGGACGGTCCCGTTTCAGCAGGATGGCCGCCGAGGCGCCGCTGAAGGCGCCGCCCAGGATGACCACGTCGTAGCGCTTCATCGAGCTCATCCTGGCTGCTGCCAGAGCTTGACGCCGCCGAGAAGCCCGGCGATGTTCTCGACCGTCTTGACCCGGGCCGGCAGCTCGAAATGGATCTCCTTGGAGTTGCCGCCGCCGAGATAGAGAACACGGTAGTTGAAGATCCGCGCCAGTTGCTTGATGGCCCTTTTCACCCGGCGGTTCCACCGCTTCTTGCCGACCTTGTGCAGGGCCTCGTTGCCCACCAGATCCTCATAGGTCTTTTTCTTGCGGAAGGGGTGGTGCGCCATCTCGATGTTGGGCACATAGTGGCCGTCGATGTAGAGCGCGAAGCCCATGCCGGTGCCGAGGGTCAGCACCAGCTCGGTGCCGAGCCCCTCGATCACGGCGAGCCCCTGGACGCCGGCGTCGTTGGCGACCCGGGCGGGCTTGCCGGTCAACTTCTCCAAGGCCGCGGCCAGATCGAAGCCCTCCCACGCCGGATCGAGGTTGGGCGCGGTCAGCGTTCGCCCCTGCACCACCACGCCGGGGAACCCTGCGGCCACCCGGTCGAACGGCGGCATCTGCTTCACGATGTCCGCAACCACGTCGAGCACGGCGTCCGGCGTGGCCGGATGCGGCGTTTCGAGACGCACCCGCTCGCAGGTGGGAGAATCCGCCGGATCGGCCGTGATGCCCTTGACGCCGGTACCTCCGATATCCAGGCAGAACGTGGTCAGCGGCCTTTTCTTGGTGGGCATCTCGGCTCCTCTCCAGTCGGGCGATCTCTCCTGGATTATTGCACTAAGCCGCTGCGGGGCCACGGCCTCCGAGCGGCCCGGGGTTGCAGAATTGGAGGGGGTGGGGCAGAATACGCCCCTGCAAGAGGTTCATTCACCGCTTTGCCTCTCCCCTATTCCGCCCCAATTCCCAGCCAATGATTCCTCGCCAATACGTCCTAGGCAAATAATGCTCTAGCCAATCGGAGACAACTTGACTCGCAGAATGCTGATCAACGCGCAGCGTCCGGAAGAGCTGCGTATCGCCATCGTCCAGGGGAACGTCCTGGAGAATTACAAAGTCGACGTCGCGGAATCGGATCTGACCCGCGGCAACATCTACCGCGGCGTCATCGCCAGCATCCAGCCCAGCCTGAACGCGGCGTTCATCGACTACGGCGTCGAGCGCCACGGCTTCCTGGCCATCCAGGACGTGGTGCCCGACGCCTTCTACAAGACGCCGCACCATGCCCACCCACGCATCGACGAGGTGCTGGAGAAGGGCAAGCCGATCGTCGTCCAGGTGGCCAAGGACCCCGTGGGCCAGAAAGGGGCGGCCCTGACGACCGCTCTTTCCCTCGCCGGCCGTTACCTCGTGCTGACTCCCTTCGACGACACCCGCGGCGTGTCGCGCAAGGTTGAGGACGAGGACACGCGCAAAAAGCTCAAGAGCATGGCCCACGGCCTCGATCTCCCCGACGGCTGCGGCGTCATCCTGCGCACCAACGCCCTGGATCAGACCAAATTGACGCTCGCCCGCGACCTCGCGGCCCTGCTGCGGCTGTGGAAACGGGTGCAGGCGGCGGCCATGCAGGGCAAGGGCACCCGGCTGCTCTACACCGATCAGGACCTGATCCTCCAAGCGCTGCGGGACTACCTCGACACCTCGATCGAGGAGGTCCTGATCGACGACGACGAGGCGTTCCAGAAGGCCGAGGCCTACCTCATGGCCTTCATGCCGCGCTCGAAGACGCGCCTAATCCGTTACTCGGAACGGCTGCCGCTCTTCAGCCGCTACGACCTGGAACCGCAGATCGACCGCATCTACGAGCGGCGGGTGGAGCTGCAGAGCGGCGGCTCGATCGTCATCGACGCCACCGAGGCGCTGACCGCCATCGACGTCAACTCCGGCCGCTCGACGCGCGCCGCCACCCAGGAGGAAACCGCCCTTCACACCAACCTCGAGGCGGCGGACGAGGTCGCCCGGCAGCTCCGGCTGCGCGACGTCGGCGGCCTTATCGTCGTGGACTTCATCGACATGCGGGCGTCGAAGAATCAGCGCCGGGTCGAGAAGGCCGTCAAGGACGCCCTCAAGGCGGACAAGGCGCGCTCGACCGTGGGGCGCATCAGCCCCAACGGCCTGCTGGAGATCAACCGGCAGCGCATCCAGCAGGCGCTTCAGCTCCGCACACACCGCAGTTGCCCCACCTGCAACGGCACGGGACGGCTGGCCAGCGAGGAGATGGTGAGCCTGTCGATTCTCCGGCGCATCGAGGCCCGCGCCGCCAGCGGCTCCATTCAGGGAGTCAAGATCGGCCTCCATCCCGAGCTCGCCGATGCGCTCCAGAATCACTACCGGCAGGAGCTGGCGGGGATCGAAGAGGAGCTCGACGTCAAGATCGAGATCATTGCCACAGCCGGGCTCCACCGGCCCGACGAGCGGATCGAGTGGCAGAAGCGGGAGAAGCCCGCGCGGGTGGCGAAACACAAGCCGGCCCCCGTCATCCTTCAGGCCTGGGACCTCGCGCTTCCTGAGGCCGAGGAGGACGAGGAAGAGGACGATCTCGGACCTGGCGACGCGGCGGAGGGTGGAAGGCGGGAAGAGAACGGAGCCGCCGTCGGCGATTCCGCGGAAGAAGCCGCCCGCAAGAAGCGCCGCCGCCGCCGTGGTGGCCGCAAACGCAAGAGGAAGGCGCCGGGAGAGAACGGCGACAGCGCGCCGGAGACCGACGCGGGAGGACAGGCCGCGGTTTCTGACGGCGAATCTCGCGAAGCCACCGGCGATCCTGTCGAAGCCTTTGAAGGCGAAGGCGATGACGATGGGCCGGACGACGATTTCGAGGACGGCCCCGAGGATGCCGCCGAAGGGAGCGAAGGCGTCGAGGGAGCTCCCGGCGTGGGCCCAAAGAAACGCCGCCGCCGGAGGCGGCGGCGCAAGGCGTAAGCCCCTCATCACCCCAACCCTCTTCTCCCATCGCCCTCCCCCCGACCGGGAGAAGAGGGAGCGGTTTGACGAGTTGGCGGAGGTCTCGTTACCGATGCCAGCCAATGTAGAGACGCCCGCGGGGTAACCCCGTGGGGCGTCTCCGTCGGAGGCAAGATCCTTTCAGCCACCTGGCAGGTTTGAACAACGAAAAACGGAGAAATCCACCGTCACCCTGAAGCCGGGATCGCCAGCCGCCTGCGCTACCGCTTGCCCACCGCGAGCCAGGAAATGTCGCGGTAGGAATCCGCCACCACCCAGCCACCGGCCGTCAGCGACCAGGAGACGACGAGCTCACCCCACTGGGAGGCGTTGGCGCCCGACGCCACGACCGGTACCCAAACCAGCAGCGTGAACAGACCGATCTGCAGCGCTGAGAGTGCGGCCGCCAGCCTTGCATACACACCGATGAGCACCGCTATGCCCGCCGCGACGAATGTGGCGCCGGTGAAATACGCCCAGGCCACATGCGCTGGCAGCCAGGCAGGCACCAAGGGTGCGGTCGCCTGGAGATAGAGGAAGTGAGCCAGGCCAAAAGGGATCAAGGCCAGGCCATAGAGCACCCTCGCGATGCGCAAGCCTTTGTCGCCGGTGGCGAAACCGAGCCGCTGCCTGTCACGGTTAGTAGCGAACCAGGCATAGAGCACCCAAGCTGCCGCGACGATCACCGCGGTCTGGCAGCTTGAATACCAAGTGTTCACGGCGAACGAGATGACGACGAGCGGCAGTCTCAACAGCAGCATCCACAGCAGGAGAAAGGCGAGCAGTACGCGGGCAGCGGCGGCGGCGGCGCGTTGCCAGAGCAGGCCTATGCCGGATGCCAGGGGAACGAGGGCGCAGAGATAGATCAGCATCGAGCGTGCGGGCACACCGCGGGGCACCGGCTCCCATATCGGAGCGAATTCGCGTTTGACCAAGCCCAGGATCCCGAGGCCGATCATGGTCGCAGCAAAGGCCGCGTGACCCATGCTTGCGATGCGTATCGCCCTTCGGCCGGTGCTGTTCTCGTTCATTGACACGCTTGCAGTATATCCATACTGCGGCCTTCTAACGTGATTGGCGATCAGCGCTCGCCCCCGGCGCAGGTCCGGCAATCATCCCCCGGCAATGGCCCCGATCACGTAGAACGGCTCGTCGCCGCGGGCGACGGCGTCGGGCAGCGGCGCGTCCGGCGGGTCGTGGGAGAGGTCCTGCTCGCAGGCGAAGAAGCGCAGGAAGGCCCGGCGCTGCCGTGTGACGTGGTCGCGGATCGTTCCCTTGAGCACCGGATAGCGCAATTCGAGCGCGTCGAGGACGGTGCGCTGGGTCACCGGCCCCTCGATAGCCTCGATCGGGAGCTCCACGTCTCCCTCGACCCGGGCGAGGGTCCGCAGATGCGGCGGCAGCACGACGCGAATCACGGCAGGGTCTGGACCTCGACGGAGAGGACGGCGGGCAGGTCGCGGACGATCGGTTCCCAGGAGTCTCCCGCGTCGGCGGAAGCGTAGACCTGCCCTCCCGTGGTGCCGAAGTAGACGCCGCACGGATCGAGCTCGTCCACGGACATGGCGTCCCGCAACACGTTCACGTAGCAGTCGCTCTGCGGCAGGCCGCGGGTGAGCGCTTCCCACTCGTTGCCGCCCGTGCGGCTGCGGTAGACACGCAGCTTCCCCTCGGGCGGAAAGTGCTCGGAGTCGCTCTTGATCGGCACGACGTAGATCGTGTCCGGCTCGTGTGCGTGGACGTCGATCGGGAATCCGAAGTCGGTCGGCAGGTTGCCGCTGATCTCGTGCCAGGAATCGCCCGCGTCGTCACTGCGCATGACGTCCCAGTGCTTCTGCATGAACAGCACGTCCGGGCGCGCCGGATGCATGGCGATGCGGTGGACGCAGTGGCCGACCTCGGCCGTGGGCTCGGGGATGAATTCCGAGTGCAGGCCGCGGTTGATCGGTTTCCAGGTCTGGCCACCGTCGTCGCTCCGGAAGGCTCCCGCGGCCGAGATGGCAACGTACATCCGCTCCGTGTGGCTCGGATCGAGCACGATGGTGTGCAGGCACATTCCACCGGCACCCGGCTGCCACTTCGCGCCCGTGGGGTGCTCGCGCAAACCGGAGAGCTCGTGCCAGGTCCGGCCGGCGTCCACGGAGCGGAAGAGGGCGGCATCCTCGACCCCGGCGTAGACAGTGTCAGGATCGGTCAGAGCCGGCTCGAGGTGCCAGACCCGCTTGAACTCCCAGGGGTGCTGCGTGCCGTCGTACCACTGGTGGGTGCCGGGGACTCCGTCGTAGACGAACTGGTTGCCGACCGCCTCCCACGTCTTGCCGCCGTCGTCGGAGCGCTGGACCACCTGCCCGTGCCAGCCGGTGGACTGCGAGGCGTACAGCCGGTCCGGCCTCACAGGAGAGCCCTTGAGATGGTAGATCTCCCAGCCCGCGAAATGGGGCTCGCTGACGTCCCACCGTTCGCGCTTGCCGTCCGACGTCAGGATGAAGGCACCCTTTCGCGTGCCGACCAGAACCCGTACTCCGCTCATTCCCTATTTCCTTTCGTACCGGGAGGCCACGACGCCCCGTCGTGGCTGGACGGTTATTCTACCGCAGGCCGGCTACCTTCGCGGCTCATACCGCATCGCCACCGCCCCCGAGCCGAGCTCCAGCCGGCTCACGAGCTTCAAGTCGAGATGCTTCGATAGCCCCGCGAACAACGTCGGCCCGTGGCCCGCTAGCCTGGGCTGCACCACGAGCTCGTACTCGTCGATCAATCCCAGCTCCGCCAACGCCAGCGGGAGCTTCACGCCTCCCACGAACAGTCCCTTACCCGGCTCCTGCTTGAGCTGCTGAACGGCCTTCCCCAGATCCCCGCGCACGAGCTCCGCGTTCCAATCGACCCGGTCCAGGGTGCTCGACACGACGTACTTCTTTGCCGCGTC
>Ga0134121_10000075_pt1 | contig 107018 bp, 85 predicted proteins | sample KB301_FD_96463 | JGI IMG/M metagenome (GOLD analysis project Ga0134121, IMG submission 96463) | Terrestrial soil microbial communities without Nitrogen fertilizer from Kellogg Biological Station, Michigan, USA - KB3-0-1 | ecosystem: Environmental > Terrestrial > Soil > Unclassified ...
AAACTGCGGCTAGAAGTATAAGGGCTAGCCATCGATGATTCTTGATGCTGTGAAGCCTGCGCTCAAAGCGCGTCTGATCCTTCTCTGGCTGCAAGCGGAACCTCCTAGACTTCTAAGAGCCTACTCACTCTGAACTTATCTGCCTAGTCCTTAGCGACTCATCTCCAACTCCGCCGGGAAACTTCCAATGGTGTCTATCTTCCTCATTCTTCGGGTAGTTGGAATGATATGCCGATTCCTTAAGCTCGTCAATGCCCTGGGTGCCGAACGATAAGCATGGATAAGTAGGGCAGGTCTAGCGTCACCCTACCGGAGAAGCTCTGCAGTCCAGATCCGGACGCATCTATCTGAAAGAACTGGAGTTGGAGTAGCCAATCGAGCCACAGCGTTCGTATAAGCGTCCCAGGAGCTTCGTGTTGGAAGTGATAGGCGGCAGCGATATGCATTCCAAGCACTGGCGGACCAGGATGCGCGAGTTGCAGTGCGTCAGACGGATACTAAGACGTTCGGCTCGGCCTGGCCAGGACACTTAGACGCTCCGTGAGGGCGTCTAAGGTCGGCGTCTTATACGGCTGACCGAGTGCGTTCTGGGCTGCCTATAAGGGCTCACGCCCGGGGCTTTCTGTCTGCCCCCTCCGGGCCTCGCGGTTCCAGTCAGCGATAGAAAGTGCCGAGCCATCGCGTACCGGGATTTCATCCCGACTGGAGAGTTGCGAAACAGAAGACCCGCCTTTGGGGAGTCTCGGCCCGGTGTTAGCGTCACGCCGATCGCGGCAGGCGCCTCGGCCGACTCGAAGCAGGTCTTTTCGATCCCGCTGTGCGTCACCTTCATCCTGGTTTGCGCCGTCGCCAAGTCGAAGATCCTCACCGCCATCCCGAGCTGAGTCACCGGCAACCCAGGCTGCGTCACGCGACTCCCGGCGTGCGTCACCACGACCGGGTGGTGAGTCACCGCCATCGCGGTTTGCGTTACCAATCTCGAGTTTTGAGTCACCCGCCCCGCGGGTTGCGTCACCAGATTCCCGGGTCGCGTTACGCAATAGTCCTGGTGCGTCACTACCATCGGGAATTGCGTCACGCTCATCGCGGGTCGCGTTACGCAATCCGCGGATTGCGTCACCAGCATCCCGGGTTGCGTAACGCAGCAAGGGATCGCCGTGACGCACACCGGGGTGCTCGTGTTTCACGAGCCGTCTGTCGTGTTGCAAGAACCGGGTCCGGACCTCGCGATCACGACTGGCGTGTCATCCGCCGGCTGTGGCGTTGCTCGCAGCGGTCTTCTGGTAGCGCGTCGGCCACTTGCCGGAGCCGGTCTGTTCGACGACGATGCCGCCTTCCTCGATCAACCCTTGCAAGACGCGATAGAGGGAGCCACGATCCGGTTCGTAGCCGATCGCCTGGCAGATATCGTTGCGCGTAAAGATCTCGGGGACTTTCTCCAGCGCATCCACGACATCGTTGTGCAGCTCCCAGGGGCCTCGCCGGGCGGGTTTGGGAGGCGTTGGCAGCGGTGCGGGGAGAGCGGGCACGGCCGGAAGGGGCTCCGACGCCGCAGGCGATACCGCCACCGCGGGCACTGGCGGAATCTCCACCCCGCCGCCGCCCGCGGCCACCCAGACAAGCTGCAAGGCTCGGAGCTGGTACTGGTGGGCGGTCTCCAAGAGCTCGTGGCCGGCGCGAAGCTCCTCCTCCAAGCGTCGCTTGCGCTGCTCGTATTCGTCGCGTGTCATGATGCAGGGATTACATCACAACGAACAGGACGCGCGCAAGAGATCAAGGCCGGCGGCTCGCTCTGCCCTCTCAGCGGGCTATGGATTTCCCTGGCCGCCCTTCACTCGCGCGTAATCCTCCGGCACGTCGAGGTCGGCCAGAGCGGCAACGGGCCAAGGCGCGACCTCGGCTTCGCTCCGGTGGCGTTTCACCACCTGCCGGCCGCAGCCCTCCTCGGTCATCATCAGCAGCTCCGTGAAGAGGCTCCGGTCGTAGACCATGGGCGGCGCGTTGACGCCTTCGTAGTCGGAGATGACGAGCGGCGCCGTGCTGGTCCGATAGCGGGCGATCATTTCGGCGATCATTTCGGAGGTGACGAACGGCATGTCCGCCAACATCACCAGGGCCGCCTGCGCTTTCAATCCCTGCACGGCCATCACGCCGCTCTTGAGCGAGGTGTTGATTCCCTGCGCGTAGAGCGGATTGAGCGCCCATTCGCAAGGCAGGCCTTCGAGCTCGCGGGCGGCCTTGTCCGACTCGTGGCCAAGCACCACCACCAACGGCGAGAGGCCGCCGGCCAGCGCCCGCTTCGCCGCCCGCCGCAGGACGCTCTCGCCTTCCAGCTCGAAGAGGAGCTTGTTGCTCCCCATACGGCTGGAGGTGCCGGCGGCGAGAAGAATTCCAGCGACGTTGCCAGCTCGATCAGACGGCATGAATGGCCTCCTTGCGTTCGGCGAGGTGGCGCGGCTCGCGCCCGGCAGTGAAAGCGAGAAGCTCGGCGACGATCGAGAGCGCCACCTGCCTCGGCCCATCGGCGCCCAGGTCCAAACCCACCGGGCCGAAAACTCGACCCTCGCCAGTCGTTCCAATGTCCTTCAGGATGGATTCCGTCCGCTCCCGCGGCCCCAGCACTCCGACATAAGGAATGCCCGCCGCGAGCAGCCGCCGCACCCACTCCCGATCGTGCGCCAGCGAATGCGTCTTCACCACCGCCAGCGAACGCTCGGAGGCAGGCAGGACGATCGCCGCATCTTCGGGCCGCCCCACCAACCGCTGCGCCGCCTGCGGGAACCACGCCGCGTCCAGCAAAGCCGGCCGGTGATCCACAACGGTAACCCGGAAGCCGGCGTCAGCGGCGTAGGCGACGAGCGGACGGGCATCGTCCCCGGCGCCACAGACGATGAGATGCGGAGGCGGCGGCAAAACCTCGAAGAAGATTCCGCGCTCGGCGATTGTCTGGACCCCTGAGCGTCCAGCCGGCAGCAATTCCCTGGCACGCGTCACGGCGAGCCGGTCCAACTTCGGCGATCCCAAGGAGCCGTGAACGGTGCCGTCCGGCGCCATCACCAGGGTGGCACCCAGCTCCACCTCACCGTGCACCACGGTCATCGCTGAGAACGGAGAATCGCCCGCTAGAAGCCCCCGCAGAGTGTCCGCCAGGTCCGCCAGCGGCCCTTCCGTGGCCGCTTGCACGAAGACGTCCACCAATCCGTTGCACCCCAACCCGAGGCCCCACACGATGTCCTCGTCGGCTCCCGTGCTGTAGTGCCGCAAGCTTGGGCGACCGGTCTCCAGAACGCCCTTGGCCACCTCGCGCACGTCCGCTTCCAGGCAGCCGCCGCTGACGCTGCCGAGAGTGTCGCCCGTCTCTTCGATGAGGAATTTGGCGCCCGGCCGGCGGTAGGCGGAACCGACGATCCGCACCACGGTGGCGAGCGCCGCACGCCGTCCCGCCGCCTTGAGCGCCGCAAGCCGCGACAGGATTTCTGCTGTTTCCTTCCAGTGGTTCATACCCGCCCCCCGGACGCTCGATAAAGATACCCCCTGGCAGGGGGAAGGTTCAAGCCGCAAGGGCGTTAGACTAGGCGGAACACCGGCGAGGAGATCGAGATGCAACCACAGACTGAAGCGGAGAGAGCCTGGCAGCCGCCTACTAAAATTGAGGCACGGGTCGAGCGGACTGGAGAAGCGCGCTGGAATCTCGCTCAACGATTGGGCTTTCGCTTCCTGTTTTCGTATTTCGTCCTGTTTTTTCTCACCGGGCAAGAGGTATCAGGCATTCCTTTCAGCGAGTCTCTTGTCGAAAAATACACCAAGCTTTGGTACGGGATCGCCGTTTGGATCGGCAAGCATCTTCTCCACATCAAGTATGCCTTCCCCATGGATGGGGACGGCAGCGGGGACACCACGTTTCGATGGATTCTTCTGCCGTGCTATTTGACGCTGGCCGGAATCGTGACGATCCTCTGGTCGGTGCTCGACCGGAGAAGGCCCAACTACAAACGTCTCTATGCATGGTTCCGGCTCCTGCTCCGCTTCTCGCTGGCAACTTCCATGATCGTCTATGGCATCTCCAAGGTGATTCCCAACCAGATGCCGTTCCCGCGTTCCTTCATGCTGCTGCAACGAGTTGGCGAGCTCGCGCCGATGCGGCTGCTGTGGACCTTCATCGGCTCATCCCCGGCGTTCGAGACCTTTACCGGCGTGGCCGAATTGCTGGCCGGAATCCTGTTGCTGGTGCCCCGGACCACACTGCTGGGCGCCCTGATCTGTGTCGCGGACATGACCATGGTCTTCATGATGAACATGTGCTACGACGTGCCGGTCAAGATCATGTCCTTCCACTACCTGGTGATGGGCGTAGTCCTGGTGGCTCCGGACCTGCGCCGTCTGGCGGCTCTATTCCTCTTCGATCGCCCCGTCGCCGCCGCGGAAGCACGGCCTCTCTTCGCACGAAGGCGGTTCGATCAAGCCGCCCAGATCCTCTTCTTTGTGTTTGGCCTTTACATGATCTATACCAGCGTGAAGTACGGCATCCAGCGATATGAAAAAAGGAATCCGCCAAAGCCACCGCTCTACGGAGTCTGGTCCGTCGAGGAGATGGCCGTCGATGGTAAGGACGTGACCCTAAAAAGCGCGCCTGCCGTCGACCGATGGCGTTGGGTGACCCTCGAAAAGCCGGGCGAGATGAGGCTGGAGCTGAAAACGGGAGCGCGTGAGAGTTATGCGATCAGTCTCGACAGGGCGGCGAAGAGAATGACGCTCGGGAAATATCAGATCGATCCACAAGGTAAGCCCGTGCTGGATGCGTCAGGAAAACCTCAGAAGATTCTAAACTGGATTGGAAATTTCTCATTCGAGGAGCCAGAGACGGATGTGCTCGTCCTGGACGGCACTCTGGACGGCCACCCCACCCATGCCAAGCTGCTCAAGATGCCGCTCATCAGCAAGAGCTTTCACTGGATCATTGAGTGAAGGTAGGCTAGGCCTTCAGGCGAGATCGTCCGCGGGTGGCGGGACGTCGGGATACGGCTCAACGGCGCCCTCGATAGCTCCCATGGCTGCGATGAAGAGATGGGGGAAGGATAATGGGACGGTCTGGCAAAGGTGCAAGATCCGCCGGCGCAGTGTAGCCGCCTCCTCGCCGGGACCAGAGGCCATACGGTAGAGCTCCCGCCAAGCCTCGATTTCCCCTCGGTCGAGGAGCTGAGCCAGAACTTCGTCGCTCTCCAACGCGAGGCCCTTGCGATTCCACAGGGCCCGTGAACGTGAGAGATCGAAGCGGCTCAAGGGTTTTCCTCCGGCTCGCCAAGCAGCGCGTCCGCCAGTGCACGAGCCCAAATGCGACCGCGAGCCGAAACATACGGCCAGTCGTTCCAAGGCGGAAGGAGTCCGCGATAGCTCACCAGATCGATCTCCGCAAGATCCGCGGGCCGGGCAGATCCCAGCCGCTCGACAACCTCGGCCAGCACCGACGCGCCACTCGGCTGGGGATAGAGCTCATCGAGCCTCCGAAGAGCATCGCGGACTCTCTTCTCGCCCAAGCGCTCGAAGAGCACCACGGCGTCGAGATAGTCGCGGGTAGTGAAACGCGTAGCGAGCAGCCAGGCCTTGATCCGCGCCATCTCGGCAAGCGTGGGCACCCGCAGCCCGGCGACCTTTTCGGTCTCCAAAGGCTTGACGCGGCGGAGTTGCCGGATACCCGTAAGGACACCGTCCAACTGACCGAGGATAAGGACTGGTCGGCGGACCCGCGAGGTCTGCCAACCAGCGGCGGCCTCCAGATCAGCCAGGACTTCGTCGAAACGCTCCCGGAGATCCTCAACGACGTGATCTCCATCGAAGCTGACTCGATGTCCGGCATGGAGCGCCGCGGCTGTACCACCGACCAGCACTGAGCCGGGCACCAGAGCCTGAAGGTGACGCTCGGCTGCCAGCAGGTCTTCCCACTCAGAATGAGCCTCTCCCGCCATGCGCCAAGGATAGCGCGGACAGGCGCCCGATGGCATGATGGTCTGGTTCTTCGGCCGATAGGAAGCGCGCTTGGGGGCCCGGCCCAAGGGAAAGGAGTTTGATTTGAACCAGGCGACGATCATCGTGGAAGGCACGTTCCGGGAAGGCTATGAGAAATACTTCGAGGAGTACTCGAGGATCATGAAGGCTTTTCTGGTGAAGCACCAGGGAACTACCCTGCGCAGGCAGCTCGTCAAGAGAACGCTCTATGGAACGCAGAGTCCCAGCCTGATCATGGTGATCGATTTCCCCACCGAGGAGCTGGCCGAATCCTTGTTCTTCGAGCAGGAGTATCTCGACGTCATCCCCCTGCGGGATCGGATCTTCGCGGATTTCAGAATGTATCTGGCGGAGCACGGAAATGTCTGAACAGTAAAGAACGTCCTACTCTATTCACCACTGTCAAGTCGACTCTTCATTGCCAGCGTCTGTCGCAAAATCGGCAGCACTGCGTGATCCTTTTCGCGGTTGGCTTGCTCCTTGGTTTCTATGACAGCACCCAGCTCGAGGGCACGAACCCTCGATTCTCCAAGCTGATAGGAAACCGTCCGGCCTTTGAGATCCTGATAGGTGAGGCCGGTGCCGATCTCGCCGAGAACGTCGAGGGCACCGAGGTCGGTGAGGAGGAGATGTAGTCTCAGGGTCTCGAGCTTGGCCAGATCAGGCTCGATATGGCGTCCTGCCGGATCGCGATAGTGGGCTTTCAGCTCCTGGAGCGCGGAAAGAAGACGACCCCGATTCTCGGGAGTTTTATCGAATAGGACATCCAGATCCAGGGTCAGGATGGGAGCCCCTTCGAGTTGGGCGGCCACTCCACCGACCACAAAAAAGTCGACTCCGTGGCGGAGTAGAACCCGCAGGAGCCCGAGGAACTTAACGCTCCGCGATTCGGCCATGTCGGAGCTCGGTCAGCCCATCCACCCAATCCTGGAGAAGCTCGAGCCTTTCGAGCGGCGTCAAGCTGAGAGTCCAGCGGATCAAAGTCAGATCGACACCATCGGGAGACTCAGAGGGAAAAGGCGATTCGGGGATTCCGGGGGCCGGCTGAACGGACTTGGGCATGGACACACTATAGCGGACCCGTGATCTCCCGAGAGCTGGCGCGGCCCCGCGCGACTCCAGCGGTCTCCCTCAGCCTTCCGGCGAGCACTCTCTTCTTTTATGGGATTGCCTTCGGTCGTGCCGAAGGCGCCTAGAGCCAAACCGACCTCGAGAAGGGGGGCCCGCACATGAACAAGCACACCGCCAAAACCCTGAAGATGAAGCTCCACCGTGAGACGCTACGCGCCCTGGAGGCAAAGGAGCTCGGAGCCGTGGCCGGCGGCGCGACCAATCAGCGCACCGTCTGCGGCACCTGTCACACATGTTTCGTGATCAACACGCATTGCGTCCCCTAAGGGGCTCGACTCCTGGGTCAGGCTCTCAGGACAGGAGGCCCCGGCGGGCAGCGTAGCGGACGAGCTCGGCGGCGTTGTGGACGCCAAGCTTTTCCATCAGGCGGCAGCGGTGGTTGTCGGCCGTTTTGACGCTGATCCCCAGGACGCGGGCGATCTCTTTGGTGGTGCGGGCGTCGACCACCAGGTGAAAGACTTCGCGCTCACGGGGGGAGAGACCGCCATACGGATCCTCGGCGGACCCCGGTCCGTGCTGCACGGCAAGCACCCGCGCCGCCTGGGGTCCGAAGTAGTCCCGGCCGGCGCGTAGAGCGTGCACGGCGGCGAGCAGCTCGGCGACGGCGCTGTCCTTGACCAGGTAGCCCGAGGCGCCGGCGCGCACCACGGGAAGGACATATTCCTCCTCTTCGTGGACGGTGAGGGCGAGCATGCGCACCTGCGGCATCTCCTCGTGGATCCGGCGCACCGCCTCCAACCCCGAAAGGCGCGGCATGATGAGATCGATGACCGCCACCTCGGGCTGCGTGGCGCGCGCTTTCTCCACCGCCTCCAGGCCGTCCGCCGCCTCGGCCACCACCTCGCACTCGCCGCTCTCGACCAGCAGGCTCACCAGCCCCTGCCGCACCAAGGTGTGGTCGTCGGCCACCAGAACCCGAACCCGGTGGGTCACGGACTTTCCTCGTCCGCCACCGGCACCGCGGCCGAGAGGACGGTCCCCTGACCGGGGACCGAGGCGATCGCCAGGCGCCCGCCGAAGAGCTCCAAGCGGTCGCGCATACCGCGCAGGCCGGAGCCCGTCGTCGCCCCTTCGCCGAAAATCGCCTGCGGCTCAAAACCCTGCCCGGCATCGGCTACCCGCAGCACCAGAGACTCTCCCGAGCGCCACACTTCCACCTCGGCGCGGTCCACGCCGGCGTGCCGGAGGACGTTGGTCAAGGCCTCCTGGACGAGGCGGAAAACCAGGGTCTTGAGATCCGGGTCGATCCGCTCGGCAAGCGGGTCGAGAGTGAGCTCGACCTTGAGGCCGGTACGCTGCTCCAGCGTGCGGGCGAGCCAGGAAAGAGCCGCAACGAGCCCCAGGTCGTCGAGCACCGGCGGCCGCAACAGGCGCGACATCTCGCGGCTCTCGTTGAGGGCGAGGCGCGCCATCTCGACCGAATCGTCGAGGCGGGCCGAAAGCTCGGGCGGCACCGTGCCGTCGAGCTTCTCCCCCAGGCGCTCCAACTGGTGGGTGAGGGCCGTCAAGGTCTGGCCGAGGCCATCGTGCAGCTCGCGCGCCAGACGCCGCCGCTCCTCTTCCTGCACCCGCCATACCGCCTTGGCGAGACCGCGGAAACGGCGTTCCCCGTCGATCAGGCGCGAGAAGAGACGCTCGTTGGCGCGCGTGATGTCGCGCACGCGATCCACGATGTCGTGCATCGGGTCGGCGGGCTCAACCGCTCGGCCTGATCTTTCCGAGCTTGACTCCAGGCCGGCCGGCTCCATCCTGCTCTGTTCCATTCTGGATCTCCGCAATGCGATCGAAAAAACCCCGCTGCGCGGGTGAGAGGTCGCGGCTCACCCTAACGATCTCGTCGGCGGCACGGCGGCGCTCGGAAATGGCCTCGGCCTGGTCGGTGCCATGTCCGCCGGTCTCCAGGGCGCGCGCCAACAGCAAGTGCAGCCGGTAGGCGCCGGCATAGGCGCCGCACGCAGCCGCCTGCTCGAGACCGGCGCGGGCGGCCTTCTGGGCCTTTCCCAGATTGCCGGCCGCGAGCGCAGCCTTGGCCACCGCCTCGTCGGCACGCAGGCGAAGCCGCGCGTTGCCGAGCGCATCCGCCTCCGCGCGGAGCCGTTGCAGCTCGGCCAGCTTGCCCCCAACCTCAGCCGCCGAGAGCCGTGCGGAGAGAAGCGCGACGACGCCGTGGCTCGCCGTAGCCGAGGCGACCGCCTGGCGCAGAGCCGCCGCGGCCGAGGCGCGGTCGCCCTGCGCCAGCAGCAGCTCGCCGCGCAGGCGATCGAGCTCCGCCTGCTGCTCCCGATTCTTTCCCTCACGCAACAGCTCGCCAGCGGCCCGCAGGCGTTCGCCGGCAGCGTTCGTCATTCCCAGCTCCAACTCGGCCTCCGCCGCGGCCAGCGTGAACTCGGCGAGCCCCCCTTTGTCGCCCATGGCCCGCGCAAACTCCAAGGCTTCGCCATAGGAGGCGAGAGCGGCTCCGGGACGCCCCTGATACTGGGCGAGGCGCCCGAGATTGCCGAGCGAGACGACGGTCGCCTGCTTCATTCCCAGCTCGCGGCTGGAGCTCAAAGCCGTGAGGAAAGACTTCACCGCCTTGTCCCACTCGCCGCGCGCCAGCTCGAGCTGGCCCAGGTTCTGGGTCGCCATGAGAATGCCGCTCGGATCGGCGCTCTTCTTGGCCATGTCGAGCCCCTGGCGCCAGTAGACCAGGGCGTCGTCATACCGCCCCAGCAAGTAGCAGGCGAAACCGACGTTGCCGAAGCTCTGGGCGAGGGCGAGGTCGTTGCCGAGGTCGCGGCGGGCACGCAAGGCCTGCCGGTAGCGCTCCAGGGCCTCCGCGGTATTGCCGCGCTGCTCGGCGAGAACCCCGAAGTCGTTGTAGAGGTCGGCGATGCCGGCCTGGTCGCCCAGCTTCTGCGCGAGATCCAGAGCCTCGGTGAGCTGCTTTTCGGCCACCGCGACCTCGCCGCGCACGGTGTGGACGTTCGCCAGGTTTCTCAGCGTCGTGGCATAGCCGCGCTGGTCGCCGATCCGCTTGCGAATGACCGCCGCCTGCTCGTAGTTCTCGGCCGCCCGCTCCATCTCGCCGAGATCGCGATAGGCCACGCCGAAGGCGTTCAAGACGTCCGCCCGCCCTTGCTCGCTGCCGAGCTGGTTCTGCACCACCAGCGCCCGTACCAGGTACTCGTCGACGGCGCGCCGGGCGTTGCCGGCGAGAATGGAGTACTTGCCGAGGAGGAACCAGGCGCGCGGGTGGTGCGGCGCCAGGTGGACCGCCGCTTCCAGGGCGGAAATGGCGCGGTCGAGGCTCTGCTCGCCAAAGGCCTCCGCCAGCTCGACCCGCAACTCGACATCGTCCGGATAGCGCTCGACGAGATGGCCTAGAATCTCCTGCGCCCTCTCCGGCCGGCCAAGGAGACGCGCCTCGACGGCCCGCGCCTCATAGGCGGCGCGGCTCTCCCCTCCTCTCAGCGTCTCCACTCCCCGGCGTGCGGCCTCCAGCGCCGGCCCGCCGCGGCCCAGGGTCTCGCGCGCCTTCGCCAGTTGCACCCAGGCGGCGGAGTAACGCGGATCGGCCGCCACGGCGCTCTCCAGGGCGGGGACCGCCGCCAAGGCGTCGCCGCGCGTCAGGCTTGCGACTCCACGGGCAAAGTCCGCCACGGCCGGCGGCGAGCGGCTGGCCGCCGGCTCGAGGGTCAACGGGGGCACCGCGAGCTGCTGGCGCAGGGAGGTCCCAATCTGCTCGATGAGGCGAAAGGTCTCATCAGGCCCAGCCTCGGCGTGGAACGCCGCCGCCGGCACGCCGGGCGGATCCGTCGTCAACAGGGACAGGTCGATCCGCAGCACGTTGCCCGCGGCGTGGACCCGGCCGCCGACCAGACGGTCGGCGTCGAGCAGCGTCGCCAGACGGCGCGCATCCGCCTCGGGCAGGGGACCGCGCGGCAGCTTGAGGTCCTTCAAGGTTTGGACGATCCTCTGGCTGTCGAGAACCCGCAGCTCGGGGCTCTCGGCCAGGGAGGCGGCGAGCATCTCCGGGATCCCCGAGGCGACCCAGGCGAGATCGGGCCGGCCGGTGTCGTCGGCCAGCGGCAGGATCGCCACGGCATGGCGCGCCGGCGCGACCGCCTTCGGAGCGACGTCGTGATGCGCCAGCCGGACGCGCTCGCGCACGGTCCAGCCGAGAGCCACGAGGGCGAGGAGGCAGAAGGCCGCAACCGCGACCCGCCGGATCTGGTAGGAAGGAGGCGCGCTCAGCCGGTCGAGACGCTGGACCACCTCGGCTGCGCTCTGGCAGCGCCGGACCGGATCGCGAGCCAGCAACCTCTGAACGAGGTCGCGCAGGTGCGACGGCACTGTCACTCCGGCCCAGCTCAAGTGGCGCGGGGTTCCGGTCAGCCGCTGGGCGAGCATCTCAGCCTCGGTGGCGGCCGAAAACGGCAGCTCGCCGGTCAGCATCTCGTACAGAAGGAGACCCAGGGTATAGAGATCGGAGCGGCCGTCCAACGCCACGCCCCGCGCCTGCTCGGGCGAGAGGTAGCCCAAGGTGCCGACGACCATTCCCGGCAGGGTCAGTCCCTGTCCGCCAACCGAGCGGGCGACTCCGAAGTCGGTGATGGCGACCCGCAGGGAGCCTCCAGCCGTCTCGTCGACGAGGACGTTGCCGGGCTTGAGATCGCGATGGATCACTCCCGCTCGGTGGGCCGCTCCCAGGGCCAGGGCGAGCTGGCGGGCGATCTCGGCTGCCCGCTCCGGAGCGAGCCGGTGGTGCTCGGCGAGCAGATCGCGCAGCGAGCGGCCGGGTACGAAGTCCATGGTGAGGAAGACGCGGTCGCCATCGCTGCCGATGTCGTGAATGCGAACGACGTTGGGGTGGGTCACCTGCCGCGCCAGCACCAGCTCCTGCTTGAAGCGCTCGAGCCACCGGCCGTCCCCCGCCAGGTCAGGGCGCAGGACCTTGATCGCCACCATCACGTCGAGTTGCTCGTCCCGCGCCCGATAGACCATCCCCATGCCGCCGGCTCCCGCCAGCTCGAGGATCCGGTAGCGACCGCCGAGCAACGTCCCCACCGCCAACTGCCGGAGCGCGTTCTCTGAGGTGCGGGTCGGGAAGTCCCAGCTCCGAGGCGGGAGCTCCGCGCTCATGAACGGACTCCCAGCGACGCGTGCGCCGCGAGGAGGCCGCTCCAGGAGGCGAGGCGGGGAGCCGGTTCCGGCGCTGGCCGGTGGTCGCCGCCGGGGAGCGACAGCGACCGGTCCAGGATCTCGGTGATCTGGTGGGCCAGCCGGGCACGCAGCCCTGCATCGCCGTCGCCGGTGTCGTGGGAGATCTCCTCGGCCAGGTGCCGCAGCTCGTCGTTGAGGCCCGTCACGGCGATCGCGAGCCCCGCCTGCGCGGCCAGCGCCTCCAGAATCTCGAGATCGAGCTCGGTAAAGGCGGCGCCGGGCTTGCGGCTATCGGCGTACAGAACCCCGATCTGCCGCTCGTTCGCCAGCACAGGCACGCAAAGGAGGGCGCGAATGCCGCCGGCCACCACGCTCGCCCGCGATCCCAACAGGGCGTCCGCGCTGGCGTCCGAGCTGACCACCGGCCGGCCGCCGGAGAGCGCCCGCTCGACCGCTCCGACACTGCCGCCGAACTCCGCCGCTTGCAGGTCGTCCCAGGAGAATCCTGAACGGGCCGCCACCTCGAGGTCGCCGTCCGCACGGGCGAGAAGGAGGAAGCCGCGCTCCGCGTTGGCGAGCGCCAAGGTTGACGCGACCACCCGCGACAGCAGGCTCGGCAGGCCCACGCCAGGATCCAGGGCTCGCCGGGCGCCCAAGGCCGTCGTCAGACGGCGCAGCCGCTCCGCCTGAAGCGTCTCGACCGATCCAGCCACGGCCTGGAAGCGGGCAACCAAACCGCCGAAGCTGATCCAGCTCTGCTCCGCGAGCCGCACGGATTCGACCGGCAGGCCGTCGACCAGGGTGCCGTTCTTGCTTCCGAGATCGGCCAGCGTCCACCCCGAAGGGCCGTGCGTCAAGGCGGCATGCCGCCGGGAGACGCGGTCATCCTCGACCGCCACTCCGCATTCCGGATCGCGGCCGACGACCGTCTCGCACCCCTCGGGCAGAACCACCTCCCGGGCTGGCGCTGCGGAGAAGTGGAGGGTGAGGCACGCCGGCATCCCCAGCTCCCGCGCTACAGGTCCAGATTGAGGCTGAACCGGAGAGTCCTGCCGGCCGCCCGCAACAGCCCGGCCACGTTGACCACGTCGTGCGTAGAGCGCCAGACGTCCGGGATGTCCGACCCGCTGTGCCCCTCGACCGTCGAGATGAACAGATCCAGGTCGTCGATGGCGGCCGCCGTATTTCCCGCCAGGTAGTGGGCGCGGGAAGAAGCGAACTCGGACGTCAGATCGGCGTAGAGCGGCGCGGGGATTGCGCCGGCATTGTCCACCAGGATCTGGCTCAGCCGGTTGTATTTGGCCACGATGACCTGATGGACGGGAGTCAGATCGGCCACGATGAGAAACTCGGAGAAGCCGCCCCGCGAGCCGCTCACCCGGTAGCTCCCCGGCCCCATGTCGTCCGTGATGTCCGTGAAAGTGCCTCCCAGGGGAGCCGCGAAGAGGCGCAGGGGAGTCCCCGGGAAATAGAGGAGGTTGTGGGTGTGGAGCTGGATCTCCGTAATGCCGGTGAAGGTGAGCCCGCCGGCAGCGGGAGGCTCGATGCGCAACAGCACCGGGAAGCTGGAGAGGATCGCGGTAAGCCCCGGCAGCCGCAACAGCAGGCCAAGATTCAAGGGGGAAACCAGCTGGCTCGTGACTCCCAGGTGGGTGGGGCTCAGGCCCGTGACGTCCTCGAAGCTCACCGTCAGGTCGGCGCCGATACCGCCCGGCAGCAGGATCGGGAGATTGAGCAGGTCCCCGAGAAGGCTCTTCGGCTGCGAGAGTGGCGGACCGAGCCGGTTGGCGGCATGGTTGACGGCAGGCCCCTGGCCGGCAACCGGCAGGGTCGCGACGAGGAAAAGTAGGAAGTAAGCAAGGATTCTGTTCAAGAGCATTCCTCCCGACAAAAGATCACAAAACTCCCGAGAGAACTGACCAGAGCGCCGCGAGTCCTCGTGCGAGAGATATTCAATCCACTGAAATAAAGAGACCCATAGCAAATTATAGCCACTATACACCCGCCACGGGCGAGAGCACACTGAGGGAAACACCCCAGCGCCGAGGCAGTTTTCCTCCGGCGCCGGGCGCGCAACGTAGAATGCCCGGCCATGAGTCCCGATTCACCATCCCAAGACGTCCTCGATGCCCTGGTGATCGGCGGCGGCCCCGCCGGGTCGACCGCCGCTCTCGTCATGGCCCGTGCCGGGCTGCGAGTCCGCCTGCTGGAACGGACGCCCTTCCCGCGCTTCCACATCGGCGAGTCACTGCTGCCGCGCAATTACGCACTGCTTCGCGAGCTCGATCTCCTCGATACCCTCGAAGGAGTCCCCAAGGTCGACAAGTACGGCGCCGAGTTCATCCTCGGCAGCGGCGGCGAGGCGTCCCTGTTCCCCTTCTCCATGAGCCTGGTCCCCAGCGAGCCGATGTCGTTCAACCTCGAACGCGCGCCGTTCGACGCCCGGCTGCTCGACACCGCCCGGCAGGCGGGCGTCGACGTCCGCGAGGGTCTCGCCGTGCGCAAGATCCTGCGCCTGGAGGACGGGCGGGTCGAGGTCGCCACCGACGAAGGGAACCTCTCCGCCCGCTACCTGGTGGACGCGAGCGGCCAGTCGACGCTGCTCGGCAAGCACCTGGGCCTGCGCCGCGTCCTCCCCCGCCTGAAGAAGGTCGCCTACTTCGGGCACTTCGAGAACGTCTGGCGGCGGCCGGGCGACGAGGGCGGCTACATCGTGATCGTGGTCTGCGAAGAGGGCTGGTTCTGGATGATTCCCCTCGACGAGACCCGCACCAGCATCGGCATGGTCCTGCACGATCACGAGGCCCGGAAAGTGGGGCTTCCACCCGATCAGATGCTCGCCTGGGGAATCTCCCGCTGTCCGGTGCTGCGCGAGCGCACCGCCGGCGCGAAAGTGCTCACGGAAACCCACGTCCTGGCCGATTTCAGCTATCGCTGCATGCCCTACGCCGGCCCCGGCTACTTCCTGGCCGGCGACGCGGCGACCTTCGTCGATCCGATCTTCTCCACCGGCGTCTGCCTGGGAATGATGAGCGGCGCCGAAGCGGGACGGGCCATCCTCGCCATCCTGCGGCAGGGCAGGGAGCCGGCGCCGCTACGGCGGCGTTACATCCGCTTCATCCAACAAAGCTCCAAGGCCTTCTTCCGCCTGGTCGACCTGTACTACGACCATTCGTTCCGCGAGCTCTTCCTCAACGGGGAAGGACCGCTCCAGTTGCACAACGCCGCCATGTCGATCCTCGCCGGCAACGTCTTCCCGCGGCCTGCCTTCGGGTTGCGCTGGCGCTTCCAACTCCTTGGCTTCTTTGCCTGGATCAACCGCTACGTGCCGATCGTCCCCCGGCGAGATCGCTTCTCCCTGCGGGCCGAGCCGGAGGCGTAAAACCAATCCGCGCTGTTTACCGAAACCTTAACCCCGCGGCCGGTCCACGAACATCGCCAGCAGGGCCGCGGCGCCCGTCGCCCAGCTCCACCAGGGATTGCCCGTCAACAACGCGAGCACGAAGCCGAGGAGGCCTGCGCCTTCTCGCAGCACGAAGGCGATGAAGGTGCCATGAATCCAGGCGGCAATCCAACGCTCGCGATCGCCTTCGAACTCGGCCTCCGTCCGCTTCAGGATCGCTCTTTTGACCGAGGGCGCGGCCACCAGCATCACCAGCGCGGCGGCGAACGTTCCGAGAATCTCGGACTCCGGCAGGATCTTCGGCGGCAACGACCCGGACAACCAGAGAAACGTGATGACGACGTTCATCAGCACGAGGCTCAGCGCCAGGGCGCCGCAGACGATCTGGAGCCGCCGGACGGGTTCCATTACAGGGTCGCCCGGCCGCGAATCAAACGGTCAAGCTCCGAGGCGCGGGGCCAGCGGGTGATCATGCAGAAGGCGCTGGCAAGGCAGAGAACCATTCCGTAGGTGCCTGAGCCCGTGGTCAGCGCCACGCCGATCCCCAACACCGCGGCGAATTCCAGGACGGCGAAGCTCATCAGCGTGCCCCGTTTGTAGGCGGCAAGAACGTTGTCCGGATTGACCGGCAGGACGGAAGACCGGGGAATTGCCCGCCTGACGGGCGTCGACCGAAAGCGCGAGGAGAGCAGGATCATCATCGCGGCCAGGAGGCTCAGCACCAGCGGCACCGACGTTGGCAAGCCTGGAATTCCACCACCCTGCCGTGTCAACGCCCAGCAGAGCACGCCCAGAACAACCACGGTTCCCAGCTGGAAGGTGCAGATGCGCACCGCGGGCCGCAGCCGCAGGGCGTAGCCGGGAATGGGATCGTCGCGCCGCCGGCCGGTCAGATCGAGGTCCAGATCCGGTTCCACGGAAATCACTCTACCCCACGGGTCGAAGCAAGAACCAGGTGACCCGCGCCGTCCACCCGCCCCCCCCACGCCTCGCCCACGAAGGTGGCGCTGTGATCTTCCAGGACGAGGCAGGGGCCGGCGAATGTGGCGCCGGGATCAAGCGCGGAGCGATCGAAGCAGAAGACGTCCCGCCAGCCCCCGCCGGTCCAGCAGCGCCGAGTCCCGGCCGCAACCGCAGGTTGGGCCTCTAGATCCTGTACCGGCGCCGTCGCTTCGGTGCCAGGGCACGAGGATGCCACCACGCGGACAGACTCCAGCTCGATCGCCCGTCCTTCCGGCGCGTAGCCGTAGATCTCTCGGTAGGCGGCGTCGAACGCCCGCTCGACCACCTGGTCTCCCTCGTACTCGACGGAGAGCGACGATTCCTGGCCGGCAAAACGCAGGTTGAGCAGCCGTCGCCGCACGGTGATCTCCTCGGGCGCGATGCCTTCCGTCTCCACCGCCTTCGCGGCCTCGTCGCCAAGCTCCGCCAGCCAGCCGGCCAGCCGCCCGCGGACGCGCTCCAGCGGCTCCAGCACCTGCCGGTGAGCAAAACGCTCCACCACCGCGGCACCCAGACCCAGGGCCGACAGCAGCCCCGCGTCCGCCGGCACCACGACGCTGGTGATGCCCAGCAGCCCGGCCACGGCGCAGGCGTGCTGGGCTCCGGCACCCCCGAAAGCCACCAACGCATGGGCCCCCGGATCGTAGCCTCGGCGCAGGGAGATGGCGCGAATCGCTTCGGCCATGCGCTCGTCCGCGATCTCCAGAAACCCCGAGAGCACCGCCTCGGCTCCCGGATCTCGATCTCCCATCGCCGCCCGCAAGCGGGCGAGGGCCGCTTCCGCCGCTCCCGGATTCAAGGGAATCTCGAAACGGCCCGGATCGATCCGCCCCAGGATTAGATTGACGTCGGTCAGCGTCAGCGGACCGCCCGCGCCGTAGCACGCTGGGCCGGGCCAGGCGCCGGCGCTCTCCGGCCCGACCTTGAGCTGGGCGCCGTCGAAGGAGCAGATGGAGCCGCCGCCCGCTGCCACGCTCTCGATGGCGAGGGCCGGAGCCACGAGGTGGGCGTCGCCCACGCGGTGTTCGAAGAGATACTCGAAGTCGCCGTCCCAGCGCGCCACGTCGGTTCTGGTGCCGCCCATGTCGAAAGCGATCACCCGACCAAAGCCGCTGCTCCGTCCGGCCAAAGCCGCGCCCACCACTCCGCCGGCAGGTCCCGAGAGAAGGCCGTCCTTGGCGCGGAACGAGCTCGCCCGCACGAGGCCGCCGGCGCTGGTCATGACGTGCAACGAGCCCGGCCCCAGCGCCGCCGCGACTCCCGAGAGATAGCGCTCCAGGATGGGTGAGAGGTAGGCGTCCGCCACCGCTGTCTCCGCCCGCGGGAGAAGCTTGATGAGCGGCGCCAGCCGCGATGAAAGCGAAACGTGGCGAAAGCCGGCCGCCCGCAGCAGCTCGCCCAACTCCTCCTCGTGACAGGGATTGCGATAGGAGTGCATCAAGGCCACGGCGGCAGACTCAATTCCCCGGTCCAGCAGCCCACCCACGGTCTCCCGCAGGGTCTCCACGTCCAGCGGCAGCAAAACGGAGCCGTCCGCCGCCAGGCGCTCTGGAACTTCGATCACCTCGCGGTAGAGCGGCGCGGGGCGCACGATCTCCAGGGCGAAGAGATCCGGCCGGGCCTGCGTGCCGATGATGGGCACGTCGGCGAAGCCGCGGGTGATGAAGAGCGCCGTCGCCGCCCCCTTGCGTTCAAGGAGTGCGTTCGTTCCCCGCGTCGTGGCGAGGCGCATGGCGATCGGTGGCAGTGGAGCGCCCAGCGCCGTGCCGGTCACCAACCGGGCCGCCAGCACCGGTGCCTCCTCCGGCGAGCGCAGCTCGAAGGTGGCCCCGGGGCTAATTCCTGCCGGCAGCGGCGCGGCGAGATGCAACAGCCGCCCGTCCGGTTCCCAGTCCAGAACCGCCACGGACGCCGCCTCCTCTCCCAGCAACCGGAATTGGAAACCGCGGAAAAATCCGGCGGGGACGGTCCATCCGGGCTCGACCCGTACCTGGCCTTCATCCATCCGCGCCGCGATCCGCCCGCGTACGGCGCTGGTCGAAAGCACCTTGGCGCGGTGAAGACGGCCGGCCGGATCGACCGCGAGGCAGTCCGTGAAGGTGCCGCCGGTGTCGGCCCAGATCTGCCAGGTGAGATTCGTCAACAGGGGCCGCTCTTGGGCTTCGTCATCCCGTGGTCCGCGTCGCGGGCGCGGCGAGCTTGTCGCCGAGCTGCCGGACGCGCTCGTTCTGGCGGTCCCTCGACTCGGCTTTGCGCAGCCAACGCTGGGCCTCGCGAGAGTCGCCCTTGGCCAGGGCCACCAGTCCCAGGGCCGCGTAGACGCCAGCGTCGTCCCGATTCAGCCGCAGCGCCTTCTGATAGAAAGTCCGGGCCTCCTCCAGCCGGCCGTGAGCGAGGGATAGATCCCCCAGGGCGATGTAGCTGAAGGGATTACGGCCGTCCGCGCGCGCCGCCAGGTTGAGCAGCTCTCCGGCTTCGCCGTCGCGGCCACGAATTCGCAGCAGCGCCGCCAGATTGGTGTAGGCCGCGGCGGCCTCAGGGTTGACCTCGAGAGCTTTGCGATAGGCGGCCTCGGCACCTGCTACGTCGCCGGCGCGGCGCAGGCCGACGCCCAGGTTGACCCAAGCGCCGCTCAGGTCGGGATCGATCACCACCGCCTTGCGCAGCCAAGTCATGGCGGCGTCGGCGTGCGCGCTGCGGATCATCTCGGCGCCGCGATTCGTGTAGTAGAGAGCGACGGCTCGCAGGTCCGAAAGCGGCCGGACGCGGCGGTAACCGGGCTGGGTCGAGGGCGTGAAATCGAGGATCTTCACCTTGCCGCCACCGATGTTGTAGCCGCCGCTGACGTGGCCCGAGACCACCATGAGGTCGCCGTCCTTCTCGAACTTCTCCACGTCGTCGACGTCGAGATAGAAGGCTGGCAGTCCCAGCTCCCGAGCCATTCCCACGAACAGGCTGGTGAAGGCGAGGCAGTTCGCCTTGTGGCTCTCAAAGGCCTCACGGGCCGTTGAGGTGTGGCCCGCCTCATAAACCAGGTTGAGGCGACTGGGATCCACCAAGGCTGCCAGCAGCGCTTCGAGCCGCTCCGTCGTGGGCGTGGAGTCCGGCACCTGCCGGTGGGCCCAGGCCTTCATTTCGTCGGTGATTTCGAACGGCACCACGACGGAGTGCGGATCGAGCCCGCGCGCGTGCAGATCCTTCGCCAGCTCTGGCGAGCCCACGGGGCCGGACGATGCACAGCCCGCCGCCAGCAGAGCCGGAACGATCAGGATGAGCAGCGCGGCAAGTCGTCTCACAACACACCTTCGTCGCCCTTGGAATGGGCTTTAAGCCGCCCGTGGCGCCGGCCGCCGGAACAGCAGCTTCTTGGCGCCGAACCAGATCAGCCACACCACGCAGAGAAAAGCCACGACCGGCAGGGTGATGGCGAGCACGGCGAGGAGCGCCGAGCCCCCCGCCTCGGCGGTGGCGAGCACGGGATTGCCCAGTCCCCCCGTGGTGAACGACGAGATATGCCGGGCCGTCGCCGTGATTCCTTGAAACACCGCCGTCGTGCCGCCGCCCGCCAGCACCGCCAGCGTCCACTTGAGGAACGGGCTCACGTCGGTCATCGCCGAAGCCGTCACCAGGATGCCGGCGACGATCGCCGTCGGCGTCGCCACCGTATCCAGCAGGTTGTCCACCCAGGGGATGTAGTACCCGGCGATCTCCAGCGCCGTCGCCACCGAGAAGGCGAGCAGCGCCGGCGTCGAGCCGATCCACGCAAAGTGCGGACCCAGCGTGAGATGCCCCACTTCCGCCCGCGACGCCAGGCTCATGATGAGCAGGGGGACGAAGACCCGGAAACCGCAAGCCGCGGCAAGCCCGAGGCCGATGAAGAGACTCAATACCATGTCCATCTCTCCCCTTCCCCTCCTTTCAGCCGGCGACGGCAGGGAGCCGTCCCTGTAGATGGTAACGCATCGGGGGGTGGCCGTGTTTCCTTATCGCCCCTCCCAAGCCAGTCCCAGCCACCGCGTCTCCACATCGGTCTTCCGCGGTTTAACGCTCACTACCTCCAGCTCACTCGCCGCGGGATCGAACCGCTCCTGGAGATTGCCGACCTCGCGCTCCAGCTCGGCGTTGAGATCCGCGAGCTGCTGCTGGAGGGCGCCGATCGTCTCCTCGACGCGGCCGACGTCCTGCCTCTCCTGGAAGGTACGGCCGACGCCTTTCGCGGCCGTGGCGGCGGCGGTGAAAGGCGACCGCCGGCGGCCGAAGAACATCCCGAGCACGGCGGCGCCGGCCGTGACCACCGTCGACAGCGTCTGCTGGCTCGCCTGCTCCTGCTGCTTCTGCCGGTCCTGCCCGGCTCGCCGGATGCGCTCCTGGAGCTGGGCGATCTTCACGCCGTACTTCGTGCGCAGGGCCGCGACGTGCTCGTCGCGCGCCTCCCGGGCCGTCTCCGTCAACCGGATACGGAAATCCCGCTCGGACTCGCCCGGCTGCGACACCTCGCCCAGCGTCGCACTGCGCCACAGCTCGCACTTGCGGGTGCGATAGAGGCAGTCCTCCAGGGCCTTGCGCCAGGCGTCGTAGCTCTTCGCCTTCACCGCCGCATCGGGAAGGGGCGCGAAGCGGGCGCCTGCCACGGGCTCGCTTTCGAGCTCGTCCTTTCCCATCTCCACGGTCTCGGCGGCGTACCAATCCACCCCGTCGTCGGTGAGCGTCGCCAGCAAGGAGATTTCCTCCGCGTGCTCGACGCCGCGCTTCGCATCCTGATAGTGGACCGTGGCCGCGGCGAAAAGACAGGGAACGTAGACGATTCCCTCCGGCTTGCGGCGCACGGGAAGAAAGCCTTGCGGAACGTCGGGCGGCAAGACAGGCGCGACGGCCTCCCCCGCCGGAACGCCGGCCACCGCGGCGGTCGCTTCCTTGGATGCGGCGGCAGCCGGACCTCCCGATTTCAATGGGTCCATCAGCCGTTTGATCTCCGGCCGGGTGAGCGGCCCCCGCAAATAAGAAAGCGTCCACCGCGTCTGGAAGAGCAGCGGCTGCTCGTCGTGAACGTTGTGGAGCAGAAAGGTGCGGCTCGCCAGTCCGGAGAGGATCTCCTCCGTCTTCGCGCGATCGAACCTGGCCCCACCGGCTCCCTCCAAGCCGTCCATCAGACGCTGCTTGTCGCGCTCCGTCTGCAATCGGCCGAGAAACCAGGTGCCCACGTTGGCGAGCCCCTTGTAGTCGAGATCGACGGGATTTTGCGTCGCAAGGACGAGCCCGAGACCGAAGGCCCGCGCCTGCTTGAGCAGCGTGAGCAGCGGCCGCTTCGACGGCGGCTCGGCGACCGGCGGCATGTAGCCGAAGACCTCGTCCATGCAGAGGAGGGCCCGCAGACTGGTGGTGCCCGGCTTGCCCCGCATCCAGCCCAGCGTCTGATTGAAGAGCAGCGCGGCGAAAAACATCCGCTCCTTGTCGGAAAGGTGGGCGATCGAGAAGATGGCCACCCGCGGTTTGCCGGATGGCGAGTAGAGCAGGCGGTCGACGTCCAGCGGCTCGCCGCGCAGCCAGGCCGCGAAACCCGGCGAGCCCAGCAGATTGTTGATCGCCAGGCTGAGTCCGAACCGCTCCTTGGCGGGATAGAACGTCTCGAGATCCATCACTCCGATCCGCTCGATCGGCGGCTTCTGGATCTGCTGGATGAGGCCCGCGAGATCGAGCCCACGCCCTGCGCGCCACGCGGCGTCGAAAATGCTGGCCAGGAGGATCTGCTCACGGCCCTGAATGGGATCGGATTCGATGTCGAGCAGGGACAGCAGGCTCGAAACGACCGTCCCGATCCGCTCCCGCAGGGCATCGCCGTCCGCGATGAGCTCGGGCGGCGGCGCGTCGAACGAGGAGAGGATCGAAACCTGGAGACCCGCCTCGCTCCCCGGCGTGTAGATGGCGAAGTCGGCCGCCGCCCGCAGCCGAGCGATTCGCTCGCCCGTCTGATCCCAACTCGCGAGACCCGCCCGCCACGTCTCGGCCTCCTGGGCCGCAAACGCGTCGACCGTCACACCCGCCCGTGCTGCGGCGTCAGGGTCCACCCAAGGCGCGAAATCCGCCGGCCGCAGCTCCGGAAACGTGAGGAGAAGATTCGCCAGATCTCCCTTGGGATCGATGACCAGGGCGGGAATCCCATCGATCGCCGCCTCCTCCAGCAGGCCGATGAGGAGCCCCGTCTTGCCGCTGCCCGTCATTCCCACGCAAACGGCGTGAGTCAGCAGATCGCGCGAGTCATAGAGAAGAGGCGCCGGCTCCGTCGCCCCGCGCGCCGGGTCGTAGGGCCGCCCCAGATAGAAGGCCCCGAGCTTTTCGTAAGCCGCAACGTCGGTTCCCATGACGGGGAGGATAGTACTGGCCCGGACCCATGCCAAGCGGTGGGCCCGAGGCTTTTCTCCCGAGTGGGTCCGGCTGTAGTAGATTCGATGAGGTGCAAGGAAGACGACCGTCGCCAACCAGGAGTGCAGATGACAAGCACCGAGCCTACAAATCAAGATCGCCTCTCCACGTCACTCCCCGGCACCTGGAAGCTCGAGTCTCGGATCGACGTCACGGCGACAGGCGAACGCCATCCAGAACCATCGCTCGGCGAAGATCCGATCGCATTTCTCATCTACGACCGCGCCGGTCACTTCGCGGCCCAATTCATGAAGCGCGACCGATCTGTCGCGATTCCCGACGGGCCAAGCGGCGCCAAGAACAACAGCCGCGCGCAGGGCGGATATGACGCCTACTTCGGAACGTACACAGTCGACGACGAAAACAGCACCGTGACCCAGCGGCTTCTTGGCGCCTTGTCTCAGGAGAACGTCGGTTCCGTGCTGACTCGGGCCATGGAGGTCCAACAGGACAAGCTCATCATCCGACTCGAGACGACCCAGGGCGACGGCACCGCCGTGACTCGAACGCTGACCTGGAATCGCGTGGGATGAGCCAGTTGGTGCAGGGGAGAGAGATGTCGAGCTCATTCGGTGCCGGTGTAGTTGTCTATGCCAAAGACGTGGAGCGCGTAAGTCGCTTTTATGCCGAGATCGCGAGCCTCCGTGTGGCCCAGAAGGAGCCTGGCTACGCCGTCCTGGAGACGCAAGGCTTCCAGCTCGTCGTCGTCGCGATTCCCGCTCGTTTCGCGCAGCAGATTGAAATCGCCTCGCCGCCTGTCAGGAGGGAAGAGTCGGCCATCAAGCTGTGCTTCTCCGTGCCGAGCCTTGCTCAAGCCCGCTCGCTCGTGTCTGCGTTGGGGGGTGCGATGAACGGAGCTGAGCGAGAGTGGCAGTTCCAAGGCAGCCGCGTCTGCGACGGGCATGATCCTGAAGGCAATGTCGTCCAGCTCCGGGAGGCTGTGCTCTAACACTTCGACGGAGCGCCGACATCATGGGAACTAATCTACACTCCGAAATCCTCCGCGCGGAGCTGGAGAAGCTCGTCGGCCTGCCCCTGTGGGGAGTTGGTCTCGCCGCGAGCATGCTCATGCTCACGTTTGGCAATCGGTATACTTCGAGAACGCCCTTGGGCCGTGAGATTGAAGGGGGCGACTTTTCACTTAACGTGCAATGCGCCTGGCGCGTCGCACACGAAGATGAAGTTGTTGCGGGCTATGCTGACTACGTGGCTCTCGACAAGACCGATCCCTTTGCCGGTCCCGCTTTCTTCGAGACTCTTCAGAATGCGTTCACGAAGTCACCCAGGGTTGAGGCCATCACCAGCGTTCGGGCGGGCGGGTTTTCGCTGCGTCTCGAAGACGGTTTGTACGTCGAGGCGTTCCCTTCGTTCTCGGCCGTCGATCCCGAATCGGAGTTCTGGCGCCTGATGTCTCGAGAACCCAATCAGCACTTTGTCGTAGGACCAGGCGGGCTTGATGTGCAATGACCGCCCATTGCGGGAAGAGACCGGCTCCTCGGGGCCTCATCATCGGCTAACTTCAGCACGAACGTTCCGGCCACGCCCCCCTGGGAGCGCCGGCGTCTCGCCGGCCTGCTAACCGCTGAGCCCAGCGGCTTAACGCCTGTACGCCCGACCTCCAAGAATGCATAACACACCCCGCACCAGGCCGCTTATCTGTACACCTTGCCATACCGGGTCCGCAAGTGCTCTCCCTTGAAGGGCTTGAGCTTGACCTTCCGGCGATGCCCGGAGGCTTATACGTCACCCGGCCCTGGGCGGCCTAGCCGGCAAATCCCACCCCATATTGACGAACACTAGCAATTGGCGTAGCGTGATAACTATCATAGGCAGAGCAAGATGCGTCGCCAGGAGCGTATCAGAGAGGCCCTTCATCGGTTTGTCGCTAAGCATTCTGGAAGCTGGGCATAAGCCCACCTAGAGGTATATGCAGCCTTCAGGGTACCTAAACATGCGAATCATCCGCACAAAGAGGACCACGCTCATTCTAATTGCGGCACTGGTCTTTGCTTCCTGCTCCGCCTCACAGCGACCGAACACCACGTTCCCGGCTCTCGAAGGTGTTCGTGTGGCATTCAGCCACAAAGGCGCTCCCCCGAACCTCGGAAACCTTCGCCTCGCCGAAACCGGAGCGAAGGAATACTCTACGCGACCTGGCAACGACTACTGGCTACGCCTCTCCAACAACTCACCTTTCACGATTTCGTTTCCAACGCAGAGTCAGTATTTCGCCAAGCCGCTCGATCTTGTTCCAGTAAGCCCAACCTCCAAAGCTCTAGCCATTGCGGATGGCTCGGAAGTAGCCGTCTTATTTGTCACATCCGAGGGACGATACGGTTTTGGTGACATTTATTCCGAGTCATTTCTACCAGCGGGCCGTTCCATTATTTTTAATGTTCCCCGGCGGTACCTAAAGGGCAAGCGTTCGATCTATATCGAGTATTCTGCATACACACCAGCTGCGATAGCGGGCACTGAAGCACCTCCCAAATACCGGATCTACATTGGCGCACTGGACCTACCGCGAAGCTGACTGGTATTGACGATGCAAGGCCACATAACACCTGTAGTCGAGCGGACGGATACCGCACTATCGTGCGATCCCCGCCGCACCGTCTAAGCGTTAGCCGAAACTCTACGACACCCGGAGCGGAGCTTCACGCGGTCCTATTCTCTGGGAAAATCATTACGGCGGATCGAAAATCACTTTAGATGCAGTTCATTGGCTGCCGCAGTTGGCGCTACACTCACGCCCCTCGGAGGTGTCGCATGGTCCGCAGCTTTGTATCGTCTCGTCTCCTATTCGGTGCCGTGCTCGTGACGGCTACGTCGTGTCTCGCCGCGCCCGTGGGGGCGGAGGTCGTATCCCTGAAGTCCGCGCGCGATACGACGCTCTACGAAAACCTGGCCGGCACGAGCTCCAACGGCGGGGGCTTGTTTTTCTTCGCCGGCAGGAACGACAACGGCGGCGTCCGGCGCGGGCTCGTCTACTTCGACGTCTCCGGCGCCATCCCTCACGGCTCCACCGTTACAGCGGCGACGCTTTCGCTGTCCGCGTTCTACACGTCGGACGACACACCGCGCTCGGTCGAGCTCCACCGGTTGCTAAATGCCTGGGGCGAAGGCGCCTCGACCGACAACCCGGGCGATCCGGGCAACGGAGGGAACGCCACGGAGGGGGACGCGACGTGGGTGCACACCTTCTACCCCACGCGGGTGTGGAACACGCCGGGCGGCGACTTCGACATCTCCATCAGCGGCGCGGCGGATGTGGCGGGGCGCGGCGACTACAGTTGGACGTCGACGCGGATGCGTGACGACGTGCAGCGGTGGCTGGACGACCCCACGAGCAACTTCGGCTGGCTGCTGCGCGGCGAGGAGTCGGCTCCCTCTACCTCGAAAGGATTTTTCACGCACGAGAGAGCTGGCGACACCGGCCAGCCGTTGCTCACCGTGGAGTTCACCCCGCCGGTGATCGAACGGTGCGTCCCCGATCCAACCACGCTCTGCCTCGACGACGCGCCGGGCGACCAACGCTTCGCCGTACGCATCCACTTCGCGTCCGATCGCAACGGCGCGTTCGCCGGCGACGCGCAAGCGGTGGCGCTCGGCGACCACGGGATCAGCCACGGCGGGCTGTTCTGGTTCTTCTCGGCTGACAACCCCGAAGTACTGATCAAGGTGCTCGACGGCTGCACCAGCAACCAGCACTTCTGGGTGTACTTCTCCGCGGCCACCGACGTCGGATTGACGCTCGACGTGCTCGACGAGCACACCGGCCAGCATTATCAGCGTACCTTCCCCGATGGCGTCGCCGTTCCGGTGGTGCAGCAGGTGGACGCACTGCCGTGCAGTTGAGGCGGCGGCGCGCTACCGCGGAGATATCGAATCGGCCGTACTTGAGCCCGGCCCCTTTGGTGGCGGGACGTGGAGGCGAAGGTTCGTTCCTTCTGGTAACATACGCCCATGGCAACCCGACCGGACATCATCCTGTTTGACCGTGAGGGGCGACGCCTCTTGGTTGCCGAGGTCAAGAACAAGCGCAATACGACCCCCAAGTGGGCCGCAGAGTTGAGGCGGAATCTCCTCGGGCACGAAGGCTTTCGCCATGCAGAGTTCTTCCTGGTTTGACCCTCCTGCGCCGCCACCTCGACCGTCAACGGCTCAAAGAGGCTCTGGATCGGGAACTTAAGCAGCTTTCCCGCACTTCTAAATCTTGGCAGCCAGCAGAGAAACTTGGCTGACCGCTGAGAGCCTAACGGGTAGCCCAATAAGCTTGCCGCGTGCCAGATAAGCTTGTCGCGGAGACCGATAAGCTTATTCAGCGGCCGATAAGCTTGTCAGCTGACAGAGAAGCTTATCGGGCGTCCACATAAGCTTGTCGCGCGCTGGATAAGCTTGTCGCGGGGACAGGTAAGCTTATCTGGCAGCCGATAAGCTTATCCAGCGCCAGATAAGCTTGTCAGCCGGCAGAGAAGCTTATCGGGCGCCACATAAGCTTGCTGCGCGCTGGATAAGCTTGTCGCGGGGACAGGTAAGCTTATCCGGCGGCTCAGAAGCTTAGCTGGCCCCGGAGAAGCTTATCGCCAGCCAGGTAAGCTTGCCGCTCGCTAGATAAGCTTGCCGCGGAGACAGGTAAGCTTATCCTGCGGGCCCAGAAGCTTGTCGGCCGGCTGAGAAGCCTAGCTGGCCACCGAGAAGCTTCTCGCACAGCCGGATAAGCTTGCCGCGGGTTCGGTAAGCTTATCTGGCGCCAGAAAAGCTTCCCCGGCGGCTGAGAAGAGCTTGCCAGAGTTCCCCTACTCTGACCGCAAGATATCCATCGGATCCACCCCGCTCAAGGCCCGAGCCGGGCGAAAGTACGCGAGGAAGGCAGCCATCAGGGTCAGCGCCGGGACCACGCAGAAGGCGACGAGATCGATCGTGCCGATGCCGTAGCCGGCGCACGGTGCACTACTCGAAACCGTTGGGTTCAGGTAGGCTCCGGGAGATCCGGTGCCACCTTCCTGAAGGGGGCTTGCATTCGGCACATGCTGTGGTAGCATGAAAGCGCTTCAACAAGATCGCTGCTATAGATTCCAGGAGGCTATATGCTCGAGCGGATTCGGCAGGTTGGACGGCGCGGTTTCGGGATCGTGATTTTCCTCGGCTTGGTCCTCGTTCTTCTCTCCGTTCGCTCGGCCTCAGCCGCCAACTTCGTCCAACAAGCCAAGCTCACGCCTTCGGATGCGGCCCTGGGAGACGGCTTCGGCCGCGAGGTGGCCCTCTCCGCGAGTGCCTCGCTGGCCGCTGTAGCAGCTACCGAGGCCGACTGCAGCGCGGGCCCCAATTGCGGAGCGGTTTACCTCTTCCTCAGAACGAAGAACACCTGGCACCAGCAGGTCAAGTTGACGGCCTTGGACGCCACCTCCGGAAGCGAGCTCGGCCGCGGCATCGCGCTGTCGGCGGATAGTTCCACCCTCCTGGCGAGAGCGCGCTCGAACGACTGCCCCGATTCTCCGGATTGCGCGGTCGTCTACGTCTTCCGGCGGCTCCAGGGCGGTTGGCGGCAGACCGCCAGCTTGAAGATCCCGGGATCCTTCTGGGGACTTGACTACGGCATCGTGGCACTGTCCGGCGACGGCCGAACGGCCATGGTGGGTTCCCCGGGATATTGCACACCCCACCTCTGCACCGGGATCGTCCATGTGTTTGTGCGCCAGGGCGAGAAATGGAGCGCAGAGGCTCAACTGTCCGAAAGCGCAGCGAATCACTTTGGCAACTCCATTTCCCTTTCCCGGGACGGTCTCATGGCAATGATCGGAGCCGGGGAGAGCGAGGCCGCAGCCACCGAGACCGGGATCGGCGGAGTCTTCTCCTACATCAAGAAACACGGCGTCTGGATTCGGAACCAGGAGTTGGCACTGCCGCGGCCGAACCCGAGCGAGGATCAGTTTGGCCAGGTGAGCCTGTCGGGTGACGGGAGCACAGTCCTGGTGAGCTCGCCGCCGGCAGGGTGCGTTCACGAGATCGAGAATCCCGATGAGAACAGCTACTGCGGGGCCGTCCGAATCTTCTCGCGTGCCGGCGGAGTTTGGACCGATAGGCAGATGCTGACGGCTCCGGGCCAGCATGGCGGCCAGTTTGGCGACAGGACAGCGATCTCCGGAAATGGCGGCCTAGCCCTGATTCTGAGCCCGGACTCGTTATTCTTCTCGCGCAGCGCCAATACCTGGTCCCAACAGCAGCAGCTCGTACCGGGCTCGTCGGTGTCGCTCTCGGCAGATGGCCGCACCGCTCTGGTGGGGGTTCATCACGAGAACTGCGATGGCGGAGTGCCCTGCAGCGCCGCCTATGTCTTTACCGTGACGCCCGCCAGGGCGGCCCAGGACTGACCTGGGCCCAAAGGCCCCCAGATTCGTTGCGGCGAATCGAAGGGGCCACTACTATCCTTTTCCTATGCGCCGACTGATCTTTCGGCTGGCCCTCCCCTGTCTACTGGTCTGTCTTGCGGGTGCCGCTCCTCCGGTTCCGGACTCCGGCAACGAGCCGGCCCGCCCGCTGACCGGCCGCGGCCTCGACAACCTGGTGGCCTTCACCCGCCTGCTCGGTTACGTCCGCTACTTCCACCCCAGCGACGAGGGCGCCGCGGCGGACTGGGGCGGACTGGCGATCGCCGGGGCGCAACGGGTCGAGAGGGCGCCGGATGCCGCCGCTCTCGCCCGGACTCTGGAGGAGATCTTCAAGCCGGTCGCGCCCACCGTCCGCGTCTTCCCCACCAACCGGCGGCCTCCGCTGCCCGACGGTCTGAAGAAGCCGGCGGGGGCGGTCCGCACCGTGGTCTGGCGCCACGCCGGACTCGGCCCCATCAGCTTCTACAAGAGCCTCCGGGTGGATGACCAGACGCTCTCCCCCGGCGAGCCGGGGCGCATCGAGCAGAGCGTTGACGCAACCCCGTTCCGTGGCAAGAAGGTGCGCCTTCGTGCTGCTGTCCGTGCCAAGTTGCCGCAGGGCAACCACGCGAGCCTTTGGCTCTCGGTCCGTCGGCCCCAGGAGGAAAAAGGGTTCGAGAACGCCGGGGACCATCCTTTCGGCTCCGGGCCGTGGCGGATGACCGAGATCACCGGCGACGTGGCGCCCGACGCGGAGACCATCGCCTTCGGCCTCGTCCTCGATCGCCAGGGAATGGTGTGGATCGACGACGTCGCCCTGGAGATCGTCGGCGAGACGACCAGCGATCCGCATGCGGTCGCCAATCCCTCGTTCGAGGAAGGCGAGGCGGGATGGCAGCCCGATGGCTGGGATCTCGATTGGGCGCTCGTGGGCGCAGGCTATTCCTTCAGCCGGAGCCGGGAAAATCCCAGCGGCGGCAACTGGTGCGGCCTGCTCGTCGGCGCCGACCCGAAGTCGTTGATCACTGCCAAGCCCGACGAGCCGTTCGAGGCGGACCTTGGCGGCGGCGTCTCGGCGCTCGTTCCGCTGGCGCTCTGGGCCGACGCGGCGGGCACCCTGCCGCACGCCGTGCCGGCGACGGCGAGTCCGAAACCCGCCAAGCCCGCGGGCTGGAAGGCTTCCGGGGACGACCGCGCCACCCGCCTGGCGGACGTGGCTTTGGCCTGGAACGTCTTCCAGAACTTCTTTCCCTATTTCGACGTCGTGCTCCCGGAGGGGAGGCCGGACTGGGCCGCCGTTCTCCGCAGCTCGCTGAGCCAAGCCGCAACCGACCCGGACGACGTCGCCTTCAAGCGTACTATGCGCAGTCTGGTCGCGGCGCTCCACGACGGTCACGGCTCGGTATTCCATCGCAACCCCTACGTGGCCCTCACCCCTCCTCTCGCCTTCGATTGGATCGAGGACCGCCTGGTGATCGCCTGGGCCGACCCCGAGAAGGCGGCGGGAATCCGGCCCGGCGATACCGTCCTGTCCATCGACGGCAAGCCGGCGCGAGAGATCCTGTCGGCAGCCGAAGCCGGGGCCTCGGCCGCCACGCCGCAGCACCTGCGCCTGCGTGCCCTGCCCTCCCTGGTCACGGGCCCCAAGGATCAGGAGGTGCGCCTGGAAATCGAGCCGCTCGATGGGCCGGTGAGGATCGTTACCGTCCGCTGTGTTCTCCCCTACTTCGGGGAGGGCAGCGCCAGATCCAGTCGCCTCACGTCTCTGCCGGACAAGATCGCGGAGCTCCGTCCCGGAACCTTCTACGTCGATCTCGGGCGCATCACCAGTGCCGATTTCAAGGCCGCGCTCGGCCGCCTCGCCGCCGCGAGGGGCGTGGTCTTCGATCTGCGGGAGTATCCAAACGGCCCACAGGAGGACGTGCTCCAACATCTCACCGGCCGCTCTCTCTACTCCTCCCAGTTTATCGTTCCCTTGATCACCCGGCCCGACCAGCAGGGCGTCATCTGGCTCAACCGCCGCTCGACGGTCGCGCCGCTTGCGCCGCGGCTGCCGGGAAAAGTGGCCTTCCTCGCCGGCGCCGGTACCTTCAGCTACGGCGAGGGCCTTCTGACCATCGTCGACGCCTACAGGCTCGGCGCCATCGTGGGCGGCCCCTCGGCCGGAATCAACGGCGCCGTCAATCAGATCGAGCTGCCTGGGGAGTACCTGCTTTCCTGGACGGACATGAAGGTCCTGAGGCCAGACGGCAGCCGCCAGTACGGCGTCGCCGTCCAGCCGACCGTGCCCGTGAGTCCCACGCGGCGGGGTCTGGCGGCCGGCAAGGACGAGGTGCTGGAGAAGGGGTTGGACGTGGTCTCAACGCCCTGAGGCCGGCGGCATCACCGGCAACGTGATCGACGAGGCCCGGGCGCGATCGTGATAGATCGTCTGATGCGCCACTTTCCATTCGGTATCCGTGGCGACCGGATTGCCGGTATTTTGATTGGGAGTGTAGCTGGGCGCCGAGCTGCTCGAAATCTCCAGCCGAATGCGGTGCCCGGGCGCGAAGCTGTGCGCGACGTCGAAGAGCTCGATGCGGTAATTCTCCACTTTTCCCGGCGTCAGCAGCTCCTCCCGGTCGTAACCATTCCGATAGCGAGCCCGGCGAATCCCCACAAAGGGTCCCAGCATGAGCGCCTTGCCGTCGGGTCCGACGTCGGACAGCGCGGCGGTGAAGTCCGTGTCGCGCGCATCGCTGGCGGCCTGCAGGTTGACGACCACGCTGCCGATCACTTCGAGCGGCTCTTTCATCACCTCGCTCGTGTAGACCAGCACGTCGGTGCGGCTCTGAATTGTCTGGCGATCCGAAGCCCAATCTCCGAGGTTGCCCGGAACGGGATTCTTGGGATCGAAGGTGAATGGATCTGGTTTTGAATCGGCGGCCGGTTGCCAGCTCAGACGGCCGCCGCTCGCGAGGTACATCGGCCGCGGAGTGGCAACCGCCGGCGGATATTGATCGAAGGTCCACCAGACATTGGCGCCCGTCACATAGATTCGAGCGTGGGGAAAATTGAAGGTGGGACTCTTGCCTTGCAGGCACCAATCAAAGAAAGCCAGGTGAGTCGCCTTCGTGTCGACGATCGAATCCGGCGAAAATTTGGTGTCGCCGACCTGGATCGAGCCGCCCCGGAAGGTCTCGGGATGCCGCCACGGGCCCACGATCAGGAAGTGCCGATCGCGATGCGGCGCGTTGGCCATCAACCCCCGCCAATAGAAAAGCGCACCCGGCTGGTCGCCGTCGTACCAGCCGGTCATGGTCAAGGTGGGAATGTCGATCGAAGCGAAGTCTTTCGGGGTGAAGCGCAGCCGGTCCCAATACGGTCCGGTCGTCGAATGGGTGAGCCAGTCGCGATAGAGCGGCATCGTCCGCCCCAGCACCGCGTCGGCGGTGAGGAGCGGCCGGTGAGCGAGGATCTTGGGCCAATCCGCGTTCTCCAGGTTGTTCTCCTGGTCGATCCGGCCGGCGACCTCGTTGGTAAAAGAGAGCGCAACCATCTCGGAGAAGGCGCCGCCCATGTATGGAAGCTCCTCGAACCAGCGGCCTGCCGAAGCCGTCGGCGCCATGCAGGCCAGGTGCGGAGGCTTCTCCCGCGCCGCCAGCCATTGCACGGTGCCGAGGTAGGAGAGGCCCAGCGTGCCCACCCGGCCGTTGGACCACGGCTGCGCCGCCAGCCACTCGATGGTGTCGTAGCCGTCCTTGCCCTCGCCAAAGAAGGCGTCGAACGTGCCCTCCGAGTCGCCCCGGCCGCGCGTGTCCTGGACGGCAAAGACGTAGCCGCGGCTCGCGAAGTATTGAGCCCACTCATACAGCTTGAAACCCGTCTTCATATAGGGGGTGCGTACCAGGAGGACTGGATAGCGGCCCGGCGCCTCGGGCAGCCACACGTCCGCGCTGAGCTTGACGCCGTCCCGCATGGGAATCATCACCCCGAGCTCCGAGCGCACCGGCGCCGGGGGCTGGGTTGAGGCGGACGAGGCGACGCCTAGAAACAGCACGAATCCAAGCCAGATTGTCTTCATGGCCCGCACTACGGGGAATGGGGCGGCGGGGGTTTCAGGGGGGCGGCGACGCCGGCCCCCTCATCACCCCAACCCTCTTCTCCCATCGCCCTCCCCCCGACCGGGAGAAGAGGGAGAAAGGCAAAGACCGCGACACCGATTCAAACTGCTACGACTATTCCCACGCCCGCGGATCGAGCTCGTAGGGCAACGGCGTCAGCACCTCGAGGCCGTCCGCGCTCAGGTGGTGCAGATCTTCCAACCGCACGGCCCAGCGCTCTTCCGGATCGTAGAGGCCGGGCTCCAGGGTGAAGACGTCGCCCTCCCGCAGGACGCCTTCGGCGCCGGAGGACTTCTTGAAGGTGGGAAGCTCGTGGATCTCGAAGCCCACGCCGTGGCCGAGATTGTGGACGTAGCCGCGGATGGTGCCGGGCTCGGAGATGGGCGTCGGATAGCCTGCGGCTTCGAAGCGGGCGCAGACGGCTTCCTGCACCTCCCAACCTCGGATTCCCGGTTGGGCTCGCAGGTTCGCCTCTTCCAGCGCCTCGCGCACTTTGGCGTGGCCCCGGCGCAGAGCCTCCGAGGGCTCGCCAACGCAAAACGTGCGGGTGCAGTCCGAAAACAGCCGGCCCTTGGGGAAGACATCCACGACCAGCGACTCGCCGGCCCGCAGCACGCGGTCCGGCGTGCCTGTGCAGTGGGGAATCGCCCCCTCCCCCGCCGGGGCGATGATGTTGCCCCGCGGCTGCTCCAGGCCGTCCTCGGCGAGCACCCGCGCGATCTCGGCCCGCAGGCGGACGACGCGCAGGCGCTCACCCTCCAACCACAGCTCGCCGGTGTTGTCCGCCGGAATCACCGTCGCCGCGGCCAGCAGCCGGGCCACGGCGTGGAAGGCTTTGCACGTCGCTGCCGACGCCTCCCGCAGGCCTGCGATCTCCGCCGGTTCCTTGCGCTTTCTCGCCGTGGCCATCAGGGCGTTGCCCGGCACCCAGGTCCAGCCCTCACGGCTCAGGGCCGCGCAGGCGGCCACGGTGACGCCGGTCTGGCCGTGACCGGCGAGGGCGACGCGGCCGGGAGCCACGCCGCAGCGTTCGAGGGCGCGGCCCACCAGCTGCGAGAGGAAGTACGCCGGATCGGGCAGCTCGCTCGCCCAGCGGGAGATGTCGAGGTCCTCAGGAGTCAGCAGGGCGAGCCCGGTGGCCGCCGCCTCCTCGCGCTCCATGGGCGTGAGGAAGCCGAGTCGCGGTGGCGCTCCCTGGGGGAGCACCAGCAGGGACTCCCCCAGGTGGGCCGGACCGGGCAGGAAGGGTGCGAGGTCGGGGTCCTGGGCGGACGGCGCAAGGACGAGCAACGCCTCGCAGCCGAGCTCTTCAAGCCACGCTGACAGCGCTGCGAGGCGCGTCTTCACCGGTATGACGCTCGATGAGCTCTTGGAAAGCCGACTTGCCCCGCGCGCCCACCATCTGATCGGCAACCTGGCCGTTCTTGAACAGGAGGAACATGGGAATGCTGCGGACCCCGAAGTTGACGGCGAGCTCCTGGTTCTCGTCGACGTTGACCTTGGCGATGGTCACCTTGTCGTGCATCTCGTTCGCGATCTCGTCGAGCACCGGCGCCACAGCCCGGCAGGGACCGCACCACGGAGCCCAGAAATCGACCAGCACGGGCTTCTCGGACTTGAGGATCTCGCTCTCGAAGTTCGACTGGTCGACCATCACGATCTTGTCACTGACCATATATGGACCCTTTCCTCTCTCTAAAATTACGGGATGACGTAGGCCGCAGCCGCGATCCTACTCCCCTTCTAACGCGGCGGACGGCGCATCTTGTTCCAGCCGCCGCCGAAAGAAGTAATCGCGGGTGGCGTCGACGTCGCGGCGGATCTGGGCCGAGAGGTCCATCACCGTGGGGAAGATCCGCTCTTCCCGCAGGCGCCTGTAGAACTCCAGCCTGATCTTCTGACCGTAGACGTTGGCCTTGAAATCGAGAATGTGGCTCTCCACCACCCGCTGGTAGTTTTCATAGACCGTCGGCCGGGTGCCGATGTTGGTCACGCAGTCGAAGGTCGCGGGATAGCTCGGGAAGTGCACCCGGCAGGCGTAGACGCCGTCGCCCGGCAGCAGCTTGTTGTCCGTCATCAGGTTGATGGTCGGCCAGCCCAGCTTCTGCCCCATGCGGTCGCCGCGGGCGATGGCGCCGGCCAGGGCGTAGGGCCGGCCCAGCATCTCCGCCGCCTCGGCCACGTTACCCTCGGCGATGGCGCGGCGGATGCGGGTGCTGGAAATCCGCTCGCCGCCGTAGACGACCTCGTCCACGGCGGTGGCGGCAAATCGGAGGTCCCGGCCCATCTCCTGGAGCAACGCCAGGTTCCCCTCCCGCTTGTGGCCGAAGACGAAACCGGCGCCGACGAAGATCTCCTTGAGGTCCAGCTTGTCGTGCAGGAGCTCGCGGACGAAGGTCCGCGCCGGCACCCGCGACAGCTCGGCCGTGAAGCGGACGACGAGCACCACCGAGACCCCCGCCTCCTCCAGCAACTCCTCTTTCTGCTTCGGCGTGGTCAGGGCGACGGGAGCCCGGTCGGGCGCCAGAACGGTCAGGGGATGGGGATCGAAGGTGATCACCACCGCCGGTACGCCCAAGCTCTCCGCCCGCGCCACCAGCCGTTCGAGGATGGCCCGCTGGCCGCGGTGCACACCGTCGAAGTTGCCGATGGTGCCCACGCCGCCGCGCGGCAGGTCACTGGCGTTGTACGCGTCCTGGAAGACGTGCATGGAGAAGGTCAGGCGAGAACGGCTTCCGCGAAAGTGTCCGCGGCGGTCACTCGCGCCGCGTCCCCGGGCTGGGCGGCGCCCACGATGTGGCCCACCTGATCGTCGGCGTACGCCTCGGTGATCATCACCTCGACGAGCGTCCCAGCCGGCGCCGAGCCGTCGTTGAGCAGCACGCGGCCGTCGATTTGAGGCGCCATGCCGTAATGGCGCCCTTGAAGGAGGTGCTCGGACTCCTCGCAGGCGCCCTCCACCAGCACGGTCAGGGTCTTGCCCACCAGCCGCCGGCGCTGCGCGAGGGCGATGGGTTTCTGCGCTTCGAGGAGCTGGCGCAGCCGCCGGCGCTGGGTGTTGCGTGGCACCCGGTTCCTGAGTGAAGCGCCGGGCGTCCCCTCTTCGGGGCTGTAGGCGAAGGCGCCGAGGTGGTCGAAGCGGGCCTGCTGGATGAAGGCCATCAGATCCTGGAAATGCTCTTCCGTCTCGCCCGGGAAGCCGACGATGAAGGTGGAGCGCAGAAAGATGTCCGGCGCCAGCTCGCGGGCCCGGTCGAGCAGCCGCAGATAGCGCTTGGCGTCGCCGCCCCGCCGCATGGCCGTGAGCACGTCGCCGTGGCTGTGCTGGAGGGGCATGTCGAGATAGGAGCAGAAGCGCTCCTCGGTGCCCATCAGCCGTAGAAGATCTTCGTCCAGGGTCGTCGGATAAGCGTAGAGAAAGCGGATCCAGGGGATCGACGTCTCGGCCAGCAGGGCCTCCACGAGGCGCACCAGGCCGTGGCGGCGCATTCCGAGGTCCTCGCCGTAGCGGGTGGTGTCCTGGGCGATGAGATTGAGCTCAGCGATGCCAGCCGCTTCGAGCTGCTTCGCCTCCGCCACCAGGCTCTCGATCGTCCGGCTGCGGAACTGGCCGCGCCAGATGGGGATCGCACAGAAGGTGCACGGGTTGTTGCACCCTTCGGCGACCTTTAGATACGCATGGCCCTGGGTGGTGAGCAGGCGGGGCGCCGTGTGGTCGAAGACCATGTGCGAGGGCGCCGGCAGCGGCGGACCGCCGCCGAGCTGCACCACGTCGCCCACGTCGCGGAGCTGGTCGAGCCCCACGAAGCCGTCGATCTCGGGGATCTCTCTCGCGAGCTGGTCGCCGAAGCGGTTGACCATGCACCCCGCGACCAGCACCTTGTCGACGCCGTGCCCCTTGCGGCCCACGACCTCCAGGATGGTGTCGATCGACTCCTGCTGGGCCTCCTCGATGAAGGCGCAGGTGTTGACCACCACCGTGTCCGCCGTGTCCAGGTCGTTGACCACGTCGTAGCCGCGGCGGGCGAGCTCGCCCAGCATGATCTCGCTGTCCACGAGGTTCTTCGGGCAGCCGAGGCTGATCATGCCCACGCGGGGGCGGCGGATGGTTTCAGGCATAGGCGCGGAGTCTAACAGATCGCTCCCGCCGTCACCCCCGGAGCGGGTTGCATTCTCCCTCTTCTCCCGGTTGGGGGAAGGGCGATGGGAGAAGAGGGCCGGGGTGATGAGGGGTCTTCCGCACGGCTCCAACGAGCCATTGCGCTATCGACACGACAGGTGTATAAATCAGACGGCCTACCTTAGAGGAGATCATCTATGCGTAATCGGTGTCTGCTGGTGCTGCTGGCTGCTGTCCTGGCCTCCCCGGCGTGGGCAGCTTTTCCCGTGCCTGAGTCGACCGCGTTTCCGATCTCCACCAGTGGGTACGACCGTTCTCCCAGCGTGGCCACGGATGGGCAGGGCAACTCCGTGGTGGTCTGGACCCGGCTGGCGCTCTCCCGCACGCAAGTGGTCGCGAGGCGGTTCAGCCCCCAGGGCAATCCGCTCGGCGGTCTCCTGCAGGTGGCTTCGAACGGTACCTTGCCCAAAATAGCGATGAACGCGCACGGCGACTTCGTCGTGGGCTGGCTCGACGCGTCCGCCCCAAGGCCCGGCAACGGCTCTCCGCTGCGCGTCCAGCTCTTCACGCCCACCGGCGCCAGGGTGGGCCGCACCACCCAGCTCACGACGCCGGTGGAGGCGCAGTCGGGCCTGCCGTCGATCGGCGTCGATCAGAGCGGCGCTTTTGCGGTTAGCTGGTCGTCGAGCAGCGGAGTTTTCCTGCGCCGCTTCGATCCCAAGGGAGCGCCGCTCGGGGCCACGGTCCTGGTCGACGGGAATGGGCTTGCCTCCAGCCTCGCGATGCGGCCCGACGGCAGCTTCACCCTGGTCTGGCACGCGGCGAGCCTTTTGGGCCGTGGCTACGGCGCGGACGGACAGGCGGAAGGCGCTGACTTCCAGATCAACCAGCTGGCGGTGAACAACTCCCAGAACTTGAGCGTTTCCGCGACGCAGGACGGCGGTATCGTGGCCGCCTGGGACGTTTGCGGGACAGCCGTCCACAGCGCTTCGGCGGCGGTTGGCTCCCCGGTGCCATCACCTCGTCCGTCACCAGGCGTGCAGACCTGCGACATTCGCGCCCGCCGCTTCGATGCCGGCAACCAGCCCCTCACCGACGAGCTCGCCGTCAGCCCGGCCGACGGGCGCAGCAACATGATCCCGGTCGTGGCCGCCGAAGACGGGCGCGGCTTTTTCGCCATCAGCTGGCGCAGTTGCCTGTCGCCGACCAGCTGCCAGATTTCGACCCAGCTCTACAGCCCGCAGACCGTGCCCTCGTCGCGCGTCTCCACCGTCTCGATCGGCGTCGACGCCACCTCGCCCGCGGTCGCGGCCAGCCCGACGGGTTTCGTGGTCGCCTTCTCGAGCGCGGTGTGCACCAACTTCTTCCCCGGCTGCCGCCGGAACACCCCGCGCGGGATCTACGGCTGGCGCTTCGACTTCCCCTGAGTGACGACTGAGCCGCCTTCACCGATCCGGACTCGCGTCCGGATCGGCGGAGTGTGGGTTTTTCCCGCGATGCTTGACAGGTCAACTATTGACACAGTATTCTTTCGCCATGTCGAAGGAGCCGAGGGGCCTGCAAGCCGAGATTCAGCAGAGCAAGCCGTTCCGTTCGCTCGGTCAGGAGCTGGTGGTCGGCCTGCTGCGCACCTCGGATCTCGTCCGCCGGGCTGTCGACCGGACTCTCGCGCCCTTTGACATCACGCCGCAGCAGTACAACGTCCTGCGTATCCTCAGGGGGGCCGGCGAGTCGGGCCTGCCGACGCTGGAAATCAGCGACCGGATGCTCGAGCAGGCGCCCGGCATCACCCGGCTGCTCGACCGGCTGGAGGCCAAAGGGTGGGTGCGCCGCGAGCGCTGCCCACACGACCGCCGGCAGGTGCTGTGCTGGCTCACCGCGCCGGGCCTCGCCCTCGTCGAGCGGCTCGACGATCCGATCGACGCGGCGGACCGGGACACCGTCGCCATGCTTTCCGCGGCAGACCAGGAGCGGCTCCTCCGCCTGCTGGAGGCGATCCGCGCCGGTCACCGTTGACTCTTTTGCCAGTAGGACAACCACAGCCAAGGAGACTTTTCATGAACCGCAAATTCTTCGCCGTCGCCATTCTCGCCACCCTCGTCGCCCTGCCGCTGAGCGCCGACACCTTCTCGATCGACCCCGCGCATTCGGAGGTGGGTTTCACCATCCGCCACTTGGTCAGCAACGTCCGCGGCCGCTTCAACGAGTTCTCGGGCAAGGTCAACCTGGACCCGAAGAACCTCCCGTCCTCCTCCGTGGACTTCCACATCAAGTCCACGAGCATCGACACCTCCGTGCCCGACCGCGACAAGCACCTACGCTCGGCTGACTTCTTCGACGTCGAGAAGTTTCCGGAGATCACCTTCAAGAGCGAGTCGATCAAGGCCACCGGCAAGGACCGGTTCGACGTCACCGGCACCCTCACCCTTCACGGCGTCAGCAAGAAGGTGACGCTGCCCGTGACCTACCTCGGACAGGTCAAGGATCCCTGGGGCGGCACCCGGGCCGGCTTCGAGACCGTGACGACCCTCAACCGCAAGGACTTCGGCATCGTCTGGAACAAGGCGCTCGACAACGGCGGCGTGATGCTGGGCGAGGACGTGAAGGTCGACATCAACCTCGAGACCAAGGCGGACACGCCGGCGGCGGAGAAGAAGGGGAAGTAAGGCGCTCTCGCTAGTCCTGGAACTTCCCGGGTGCCAATTCTCAGTTGAAGCTTTAGCGTAGGGGCGGGTCTGGACGGCAGGTTGGGGGCTCGACCCGCCCTGGTGGAAGAGCTCCCGGCGTCACAGGGCGGGTCGAGCCCCCTCCCGCCCGTCCAGACCCGCCCCTACGCTAACGTCCGTCCCGGCGATTATCTGCACGCCGTGCGTGGCAGCGTAGGGGCGATCTCGAAGCCCAAAGGGTAGAATGCCGGCTGGGCCGTCCGGGTTCTTCCTCGCCCCGGCTCCGCTTCCATGTCCGAATCGACTCGCACTCCCGCCGCGGAGCTGATGCGGCAGCTCGGGTTCCGGTTTCCAACGCCGGCTCCCGCCTCCGCCGGCGCCTCTCTCGCCGTCGCCGACGGAGCACGCCCTTCGAGCGCCCGCAGGTTTCTGCACGTCACCAACGGCGACTCGGCGGCGGAGACCATCCGCCAATGCGGCGTCGGGGGAGTCGTCACCGTCACGGCGGACGTGCTGCACGAGGGTCCCGCTCCCGGCGGCCTCGCTCCCGAACGGTGGCGCAAGGTCCGCGCCCGCTACCTCGCCGAGAGCGGCTATGGCGACTACGACTCGTGCCTCGCCCAGCTCACGCGGTGGGACCGCATGCTGGAGGATTTCCGGCCCTACGACGAGGTCGTGCTCTGGTTCGAGCACGACCTGTTCGACCAGCTCCTGCTCATCCGGGCGCTCCACGGCTTTGCCGGCCGCAACCTCGGAGGCACCGAGCTGTCGCTGATCTGCATCGGCGAGATGGCGGGGATCGTCCCTTTCCACGGGCTCGGTCAGCTCTCGCCGCCGCAGATGGCGGAGCTCCTCGACCGCCGGCAGCGGGTCAACGAGGGGCAGAAGCTCCTCGGCCGCGATGCCTGGCGGGCCTTCTGCGCCACCGATCCCACGGGCCTCGAGGAGCTGCAGCGGCGGGACCTCTCGCCTCTCCCCTTCCTGGCCAGGGCGCTGCGCCGCCACCTGGAGGAGTTTCCTTCGACCTTCAACGGCCTGGCCCGCAGCGAGCGCCAGATCCTGCGCGTGCTGGTTGACGGCGCCGTCACTTTCGAGGAGCTGTTCCGCGGCACCCAGGGCCTGGAGGAGCGGGTCTACATGGGCGACTCTTCGGTGCTGCGGGTGCTGCGCGAGCTGGCGTCGTCCCCCCGCCCGCTGGTCCGCCTGGAGCCGGCCGTCACCGGCTCGCCCTATCCGCAGCGAATCACCATCACCACTACCGGCCGCGACGTTCTCGACGGCCGTGACGACTGGGTGCGCATCCGCGGCATCGACCGCTGGCTGGGCGGCGTCCACCTCAACGGACCCGAGGCCGCGTGGCGCTGGTACGAGGCGGGCCGCCGGCTGGTGAGGACGTCGCCGCAGCCCCCCGCCTGAAAACGCCGGCTGGGTCTGGACCGTCATACGCAGAGGACGCGGCGTCCGAAGAAGCGTTCACTCCAGAGGTCGATGCCGCGTGCAAAAGCCCGGTTTTAAAGGCTTTTGGCCATGGCATCCGCTTTGCTCCGGGATGGAGGTGGACACGGTTTCACCCACCCACCCGCGGCAGTCCGCTTATCGCCGCGCGGTCTCCCGGGGGAAGCCGGGGCTTCACCGCCCGGCTTCCCTTCCCTCCTCCCTCCTTCGGCATAGAATCAGCGCCTTTCGTGTGAGGAGGCAGATCCATCATGAGCTCGTCGTCCGACCCCTTGTCCGCCTTGCGGGACTCCATTGCCGAGGTGGACCGCGCCCTGCTGGAGCTGCTGCGCCGCCGTATGGACCTCGCCTCCGAGGTGGGGCGCTTCAAGGCGGCCTCCAACATTCCGGTGGTGGTGCGCGACGTGGAGGACCGGGTGCTCACCCGCGCCCGGCAGCACGCCGAGGCCTGCGGCGTCTCCGAAGAGGTGATGGCCGGAGTCTTCCAGGCCATCATGGACGGGTCGGTGGAGCGGCAGTACCGCGTCGGCATCGCCCTGCGCGAGCAGCGCGGCGGCAAGGTGCTGATCGTAGGCGGCGCCGGCGGCATGGGCAACTGGTTCCGGGGCTTTCTCGAGCTGGCCGGCCACAACGTGGAAGTGGCGGACCCCACGCTCGCCAGCCTCCCCATGGCGGCGGGCCGCTTCTCACGATTGGACGACGTGAAGGATCTGGACGCCTACATGGCGGTGCTGGTGGCCGTGCCTTTGGGCCGCACGCCGCAGGTTCTGGAGAAGGTGGTGGCGCGCTCGCCCCGCGGGCTAGTGGTGGAGATCGCCTCGATCAAGGACCCGCTGTCCGGCGTGATCGCCCGCGCCCGGGAGCGCGGCATCAAGGCCCACGCGCTGCATCCCATGTTCGGTCCCGGCAAGTCGTTCTACGAGCCGCTGACCTTCGTCCTCGCCGCCCACGGCGATCCGGCGGCCGAGAAGCACGACCTCGCGCCCCTGCTCTCCCATCCCTACACCCGGCTGGTGGCCGTTCCCTTCGCTCACCATGACCGGCTGATGGGCTGGCTCCTGGGCCTCGCCCACCTGACCAACATGCTCTTCGGCTCCGCCCTCACCCGCTCGGGAATCGATCCGGAAGAGCTCCATGCCTGCGCCTCGACGACCTTCAAGCGCCAGGCCACCACCGCCCTTTCAGTGCTCGCCGAGGATCCCGATCTCTACCTCGACATCCAGCACCTGAATCCCCATCGCCACGAGGTCTACGCCGCCACCCGGGAAGCGCTGGCGCAGCTGGAGAGGCTGGTCGAGGAGCGGGAGCGCGAGGGCTTCCGCGACACCCTGACGGCGGCGCGGCGGGCGCTCACGGAAGAGTAAAAGGGACCTAAGGGACAACAGGGACTGCAGGGACAAGAAAGAGAATTCCTGGTGTCCCTGAAGTCCCTGGTGTCCTTGAGTCCCTTGTTAAAGCTCCAACGCCTGCGCCAGATCCGCGATCAGATCCTCAGCGTGCTCCAAACCGATCGAGACCCTCAGCAGATCCTGAGGCGTCCGCGAAGTCGGGCCCTCGCTGGTGGCGCGGTGCTCGATGAGGCTCTCGATGCCGCCCAGGGAGGTGGCGCGGGTGAACAGGCGCACCCGGCTCACGGTGCGCAGGGCCGCCTCTCTCCCCCCGGCGGCGCGGAAGGAGAGCATGGCGCCGAAGGCCGACATCTGGCGCCGGGAGATTTCGTGCCGGGGGTGCGACGGAAGCCCCGGGTAGTGAACGGCGGCAACCGCCGGCAAGGCCTCCAGGGCGCGGGCCACCGCCAGCGCCGTCGCGCTCTGCGCCGCCACCCGGCAGGCCAGGGTCCGCATTCCCCGCAGCACCAGCCAGGAGTTGAAGGGCGAGGCGACGGCTCCCAGGATGTGCCGCTGGTGGTGGACCTTGTCGTAGAGCTCGCCGCAGTGGGCGAAGATCAGCGCTCCTCCCTGCACGTCGCTGTGCCCGCCCAGGTACTTGGTCGTCGAGTGGAGGACGACGTCCGCGCCCAGCTCGAGGGGCCGTTGCAGCACCGGGGTGGCGAAGGTGTTGTCCACCACCGACAGGGCTCCGGCCGTGTGGGCCAGCTCGATCGCCGCCGCCAGATCCACTACCGTGAGCAGGGGGTTGGAGGGACTCTCCAGCCAGACAACGCGGGTCTCGGGGCGGATCGCCGCCGCCAGGGCCGCGAGATCGCCCATACCTACGAAGTCGGAGCGAATCCCCCAGTTGGGGAAAATCTCTTCGGCGGCAACCCGAAAGCCGTAATAGGCGTCGTCGGGAAAAATGACATGCGAGCCCGGCGGCAGCGTCTGCAGCACGCTCACGCCCGCCGCCATCCCTGAAGCGAAAACGAGGGCTGCCTCGCCGCCTTCGAGGGGACCCAGCGCCGCCTCGAGCTGGTCCTGGTTGGGATTCGACTCGCGAATGTAGGTGTGGCCGCCCAAGGGAGTCCCCTCGGCATCGCGGGCGAACGTGGTGGACAGCACGATGGGCGGCGCCACCGCGCCCGTGGAGGGATCGATCTGGTGCCCCGCATGGACGACACGAGTTTCAAATTTCATCCCGGGAGCCTATCCCGCCTCCGGGCTCGGACCAAGGGCAAGAAAAAGGGCCGGCGCCTCTCGACGCCGGCCCTGGGTTCCCCATGGCAGGACCACCCTGCCCGGAGATCGACTACCTTTTCGAGTTGTTGTTGATGGCGACCTCTTGGGGCGCGGCGGGCTGCCGGCGAGCCGCTTCCTGGCGCGCCCTGGCCAGCAGGGCCTCGGCAAGCCGGGTGCGCACTTCGGAGCTCATCCGAGCGTCCAGGGCGACGGCCTGGCGGAAAGCCTGGTCGGACTCTTCGGGCTTGGCGCCGTTGCGCACCAGGAACGAGCCAAGCTGCACATACGCCTTCGCCTGATCCGAGCGGGAGGCGAATTGCGGAATGGCCATGCGCGTCACCTGGATGGCGGAGGTGAGTTGTCCGGCGCCGGCATAGGCGCGGGCGACTTTCAGGAGGCACTCGGGGCAGGGTCCATCGGCGAGCTGGCTGGCACGCTCACACAGCGCCGCGGCCTCCTTGTATTTTCCGTCCTCGATGAGCCCCTCCGCTTTCTGCAAGGCGGTGGCAGGATCCCCGGAAGCCGCGGCAGCCCTCACCCCGACGGGGCTGAAGACGAGGGCGGCTGCGATCGTCAACGCGAAGAGGAGGGCTCGTGACTTCATGGTACGGCTCCTTAGAGGACAGCGCCTCTTGTTTCTCCAAATCTATTTGGATTGAATAACTTCCGTCGACCTCGCCCGGTGTGCTGCGACCGGACGATTTGGCTTAGAGCAAGGAGCGTGCCAGAACACCGTGACGCCAGCCTTCTCGGAGAAGTGGCACTCCTTTTGCTCTACACTCTGGACAGAGCGCAAAAAAGGCCCAGGGACGCAAGGGTCCCAAGACGTGAGCTCCCAGGGAAACGGCGCTTCATCCAAGCATCGCAACTTTCGACGAACATCAAGGAGATACACGCACCATGAAAAGACTATTCATCGCGACCGTCGCTCTCGCCGGAATTCTGGCCCTGGCTCCGGCCTTCGCCCAGACTGCCTCGACGACTACGGCCACCAAGAAGACCACCACAACCAGTAAGACCACCGCGGGAAAGCTCAGCACCGCTGACCGCAAGTTCTTCACCGCCGCCTCGCAAGGTGGAATGTTGGAGGTCGAGCTCGGCAAGATCGCGGCCGAGAAGGCCTCCAACCCGGACGTCAAAGCGTTCGGCCAGCGCATGGTGGACGACCACTCGAAGGCCAACGATCAGCTCAAGCAGCTCGCCGCGCAGAAGAACGTGACGCTGTCCGACAAGCTCTCTCCCGCCAAGCAGAAGCAGGTGGACAAGTTCAACAAGCTTTCGGGAGCCGCCTTCGACAGCTCGTACATGAGCAACATGGTCTCCGATCACAAGGAAGACGTGGCGGAGTTCAAGAAGGAGTCGAAGAGCGCCAAGGACACCGACCTCAAGGCCTGGGCCGGGACGACCCTGCCGACGCTTGAGGACCACCTGAAGATGGCCGAGGACACCAAGGCGAAGCTCCATAGCAAGAAGGGCTAGGCGTTACACCGCCCAGGCCTGTTGAAAAGACGCCCCGCAGCGGGGCGTCTTTGTTTTTCCGGGCCTTCCTGCCCCAAGCAATCCTCGTACAATCCATCCGCCATGACCCTGGCTTTCGCAAAGCTCCCCCGCACACGGCAGGCGATCGAAGAGGGAATCCGTGACCGGCTCCACCTCGGGGCCCAGGTCTACGTCGCCGTTCACGGCGAGCCCCAGGTGGACGGCGCGCTGGGCGAGAACCGGCCCGGCGAGCCGCTGACGGCGGATCACCTGATGCTCTGGCTCTCCTCCACCAAACCGGTCGGCGCGGTCGCCATCGCTCAACTCTGGGAACGGGGCCGGCTGGAGCTCGACGATCCGGTGGCGGCCCACATCCCGGAGTTCGGCGTCCACGGCAAGGAGCGGATCACCCTGCGCCACCTTCTCACCCACACCGCCGGCATCCGCATGCTGGACGTGGGCTGGCCTGATCATCCCTGGGAAGAGATTCTGGCGAGGATCTGCGGCATGCGGCCCGAGCCGCGCTGGGCGCCGGGCGAGAAGGCGGGCTATCACACCGCTTCGAGCTGGTTCGTGCTGGGCGAGGTGATACGGCGGCTGGACGGCCGGCCCTTCGACCGCTATGTCCGCGAGGAGATCTTCGAGCCGCTCGGAATGCAGGACTCCTGGGTGGGAATGCCGCCGGAACGCTATCTTTCTTACAAAGCAGAGGGCCGGATCGCCGCGCTATGGAACACCGGAGCACCCGAGATCCAGGACCACGGCTGGGACAGCGAGGCGCGCTGCGTCCGCGTCAACCCTGGGGGAAACGGCTACGGGCCGCTGCGCGAGCTCGGCCGCTTCTACGAAATGCTGCTGGCCAGGGGCGCTCTCAACGAGAGCCGCGTGCTCTCACCGCAGGCCGTCGAGGCCCTGACGGCGCGGCACCGGGCCGGGATGGTGGACGCCACCTTCAAGCACGTGCTGGACTGGGGCCTGGGCTTTATCGTCAACTCGGTCCAGTACGGCGCCGAGACCGTTCCTTATGGCTACGGCCACCATGCCTCACCCCGCACCTTCGGCCACAGCGGCTACCGCTCCTCGGCCGGCTTCGCCGATCCCGAACGGGGGCTCGCCGTGGCCTTGGCCTTCAACGGCACACCGGCCAACGAGCTGCATGAGAAACGGGTGCGTCAGGTGCTCGACGCCATCTATGAGGACCTGGGACAGGCCGGCCAGGAACGACCGGCCTGAAGATCAGGCTCGCATCCTCTTTACGGACCGGCTGGCTTGGGGCACTCGCCCTGCGACTTCAACGAAACGCCGGCCGATTGGCGCTGGCAATCGTTGGGGTAGGTCTTGCCGTCGCAGCCGCAAACCGGCTTGAAGATCTCGGGGCAGATGTCCGGCTTGTTCGTGCACATGCCGGGCGGCTTGCAGGCGCCGGCCTTGTCCTGGCAGAACTGTTTCGGTCCCGTGCAGTCCGCGTCGGTCTTGCAAACCTTGCCGGTTCCCGTGCCGCCGCCTCCCGTATAGGTGCCGCAAGCGCCCTTCTTTTCCTCCTTCGCGCCTGCCTTGAGCAGCTCGCAGGCGTTCTCATAGGTCTTGCCATCGCAGCCGCAGACCGGGGCATGGAGCTTGGGGCAGACCTGCGGCTCCTTGACGCAGATACCCGAGAGATCCGCGACGTTGCACTTGCCAATGGGATACTTACACGCCTGCCCTTCGGGGCACTTGAGGCCGGCGATTCCCCCGCACACGGCCGGTGCCGGCTTCACCGTCGTGGTGGTGGTCGTCGTCTTCTTGGCATCGGACGTCGAGGTCGTCTGGGCGTGCCCCACTCCCGCAGCGAGCAGGAGCAGAGCGAAGCACGTACATACGCCGATCAGCGTTCTACGAACCATGGTTCAACTCCTTTTCAATTTGCGCCGCGCGGACCTCCGCGGCAAGGTTCAGGGTGCAGTTTACCGCAATTCGCAATCAAGTAGCGATTACTGCTTGAGCACTACTGCTTGAGAACGTAGGCAAGCCCCTGCCAGATCCACCACAATCCCACCAGCCGGAAGATCCAAAGCAGGTTGCGGACACCCAGGAGAAAGAAGTTGTGGGCTGGGAAAGGGACTTCGAGCCGGCTGTCCGCGCCGGAGGCGAAGTAGCCGAAGGCCGCGAGGTTGACGGTGATTCCCACCACCAGCTTGAACCAGGCGGTGGCGAGATCGACGGGCGCCGGCTGTCCCGCCGCCGCGGCGGCGAGCGAGGTGAGTAGAAAGAGCAGCGGCACGAAGATCCCCAGCCGCAGAGGCCAGCGCCAGCTGTGGAGAAAGGTGAAGAACTTCATCGCCGGCAGGCGATGGATGGCGCAGCACCGGGCCTCGACCCTCTTGCCGCCTTGCCGCAGCTCGAGAACGGAAGTCTCCCCCGCCCGCTTGCCTTCCGGGGCGCCGGCGAGCACACGGTTGCACCACACGCACTTCAGGGGCGCCACCCGCCCCATATAGGGCCGGGCGAGGAACCGGTGTCCCACCATGAGCAGCACTCCCGCCCCCAGGCTCACGCCCACCGGCGCCGGATGGCGGACGAAGAGGAAAAGCACCAGCGGAATGAAGAGGAAAAGGACGACGCCGGTTCCCAGGATCAGGAAGCGGTTGGGGCGGGCACCTTCAGTTCTCCTCATCCGGCTCCAGTCCCAGGCAGATCATCAGGTTTTGCAGGATCCGCGCGGTGAGGCCCCAGATCCGCCGGTTGCCGATGTGGTAGATGCGCAGGTTGCGTGGCACGCCGTTGATCAGCACGTCCTGCTCCTCCACCAGCTTGGGGTTGGAAAAGGAGGAGAGGGGGAGGCTGAAGACCTCGGCGATCTCGGCGGCGTTGAGCTTCACCTGGTAGGGAAACGGGATCGCTCCCACGCAGGGGACAACCCGGAAGCCGGCGGGACTCTCGAGCTCGTCGAGCTCTCCCAGCCGCAGCACTCGCTTGGGGTCGACGCCGATCTCTTCCTGCGTCTCGCGCAACGCAGCGGCCCAGGCGTCCTCTTTGAGCTCCTTGCCGCCGCCCGGGAAGGCGATCTGGCTGCGATGGCTCGGCAACGTGTCGGCACGCACGGTGAGCAGGGTCCACAGCTCGCCGGCGTCGACGTAGAGCGGCACCAGCACCGACGCCTGACGCAAATCGCTCGGCGGCAGGCGCCGGGGCGGCGGCGATGCGAGCCGCTCGCGCAAGGCGATGATCCAGCTGTGGCGTGCGTCGTCCAGGCTCTCCATCAATTTCCCCGGTGAATTCTTATCAGATCGCCCCGCGGCCTGATGCGCAGACCGATGGGCTCCGTCCGCGCTCCGGGAAGATTGAAGGTCAGCGCGTACAGGTGGACGTCGTAGGGGCTCAACCAAAGGGGATGTACGGCCCGTTCCACCGGCAGCCGTACCTCGAAGATCTCCGAACCGTTGGCGAGCAGCATCAAGGGGCGCAGGTCCTCGCTGCCGAGCCGCATCCGGGTGGGCGCTTTCGCGTCGAGCTCGAAGTCCACGGAGTCCAGCGGTTGAGGGCTCCCCAGGAGAAGGTCGACCGTCGCGCCGCCCGCGACCTTCAGGCTCAAGCCCCGGCCGGTGTGCCAGGCGTTGTGGTTGAGCAGCTTCACCCACAGCCCGCCCTCCATCGCCACCTGGTCGCCGGGGAGGTTGGCCTGAGTGGTTTCGAACGGCAGCCAACGCCGCGCGACGCTCGAAACGTAGCGGGGCTGGCCATCCTTCCCCACGGGGTAGCCGGTGGGATCGGCCCACAGGTGCGCCAGGAAGGGGGAGGACAGCAACACCACGAGCGGCGCCCACAGCATCCGCACCGGGCGCGCGGCGAGAAACCAGAGGGCCGGATAGAGCGGCAGGAAGTAGCGGTTGCCCAGCGCTCCCCCGCCGTAGAAGTTGAAGGGAAGGACCACGACGAAGGTAACGAGGGCGGCCCCGACGGCGAGCGGGATGGCCCAGCGCCCGCGGTCCCGCTGGAAAGCCAAAAAGCCGAGGAGCAGCGGCAGGAAGTAGGGCAGGATGCCGACGTTGCGGCCGATGAGAAGGTAGACGAGATTCCAGCCCGCGAGGCGCGGCGAGAGCTGCGGCCGCAAGGCCTGCCGCTGCAGCCACGAGGCGTTGCCGTGCCGGGCCACCTGCTGGGACCAGACATGGGTGGGGAAATCCACTTCCGGATAGCCCTGCTGGTCGTAGACGCCTTGGCGCTGGCCGCCGTAGCCCGTGGGATCGCCGCCGGCCAGCCACTGGATGGACATCGACAGGACTGCCACCGCCAGCGCTCCGGCGACGAGCCCCGCCACCGCGGCGCCGCGGCGGCGAAGGGGTCCGCCCCACGCCGCCACGATCGCCGGCAGGAAAAGCGTCAGGTAGACGGGGCGGTAGACGACCGCCACGCCGAGCAGCGCGCCGGCTCCGCACCAGCGCGCCAGCGAGTGGTGCTCGGGCTTCGTGTCCTCGCCGCCGTAGATCTCGGGCGGCCGCTCGTCCACCTGTAGGAATCTCCGGTCTTCCCAATAGACGAGAGCGAAGCCGGCCGCCGTGCAGGCCAGGAGGAAGAGATCCGCGTCCCCCCAGAAGACGTAGGCGAAGGTTGTAGAAGCGAAGACGAAGGTCGCCGTCCAGATGGGAGCCGCCCCGCCCAGACGGCGGCGCAGCGCGAGCGCGGCCAGTAGGACCGCCGCCGCCAGCAGCAGGGCATTGGCCACCACCGGCCCGCGCACCGGCGCCGCACGCACGAAGGGCGCGAGGATGAGGGCGTAGAGCGGCGGCTTGGCGTAGACCAGCCGTTCGCTCCCGCTGCGGCTCTGGAGCACGAGCCCGTCGGGCGGCACGTTCCACTGCGCGACGAAACGGTCGTAGTCCTGCCGGGTGTAGGAAAGATCGAAGTCCCAGGCGAGGCTCGCCGCCTGCATGGCGTAGGTGGCCTCGTCGCCGGTGAGAGGGTAGCGGGAGCGGTCGAGGCGCACGGCGCCGATCAGCGTCAGGATGAGGAGGAGGGCCAGGACGGCCCAGCCCGCGGCCTCCAGCGGACGGCGTCTCAGATCCACCGGTCCCAGTCCGGGCCGCCGAGGTTGGAGAGGCTTACGCCCCCGAAGAGATGGGGCTCGATCCACAACCGCGCAGGTCCCGGCGGCCGGCGCACGTCGGTCTCCAGCACCACCTCCTCGCCCGGCGCCAGGTCCCGCGGCAGAGGGAGCCAGTGGCCGCCGTCGAAAAGATCCGTGCCCCACAGGCGATCCTCGCCGCCGTCGATCAGCAGCTTGACCACCAAGCTCAAGCCTCCCGGGCCCCGCTCGCCGGCCAGCCAGCGCGCGTAGCCGGTGTTGCGCAGCCGGATGCGCAGCCGCCGCCGCTCGCCCTCGGGCCACGGGAGAGCCGCGCCGTCCACTTCGAGCTCACCGGGCAGAGGCTCCCAGATCAGGCTCGATGGCGGCGGCAGCTCACGCCCTCCGGGGTCATCCCCCACCGGCGTCAGCTCCGCCCACTCCTTGCAGGCCGCGACCACGGCCGCCGCGGCGCGCGCCGGATCGTGGCGCTGCCGCACGTGCTCCCGCGCCGCCCGGCCCATGGCTGCCAGCCGTCCAGAATCAGCCAGCAGCTCCCGCAGCAGCCCAGCCAGGGCGGCAGGCTCCTCGTCGCCCAACGGCACCCGCAGCGCCACCTCCGCCGGCAGCTCGGCGAACTGCGCGTAGTCTGAAACGATGGCCGGCCGGCCCGCCGCCAGCACCCGCAGCAGCGAGGCCGAGGTCTCTCCCGCCGTGGGATAGCGCAGGTTGAGGCAAAGGTCGACGGCGGCGATCGACGCCTCGAAATCCTCAAAGGGAAGGAATCCCAGGATGTGGACGCGTTCCGCCACTCCGGCCCGGCGCGCCTCGCCTTCGAGGTCCATCACCTCCGCCGCCTGCCCCACGATGACAAGGTGGACCTGCTCCAGCCCCGGCGCCGCCAGCGCCCGCACGGCAGAGATCGTCCGCTTGATGGGCGTCTGGAAACCGAAGGAGCCGATCACCGGACCCTCTTCGGGAAGTCCGAAGCGGCGGCGCAGGGCACGTCCGGCCGCCTCGTCCGCCGCGGGCGGCAGCGGCACGCCCATGGGAATGGCACGCACCGGCACACCCACCTCTTCATCCGCCAGGCACTCCGCCGCCCATCGGCTGTGCACCAGCACGCCGCGCTGGCGGCGCAGCAGGGTGCGGTGGGCCGGCAGCGAAAAGAGCGGCGCCTCGCCCCAGGCGTTCCAGCGCTTGGCGAGCGCCGCGGCCTCGCCGATCCAGCCGTGATCCCGGGTCAACGCCTCCTTGTAATCCGGAAACCCCTGAGGATCGTGGCGGCCGAGGGTGATGTCCTGCAGCAGGTGATGGAGGACGATGTCGTGCAGCGTGAGCACGCCGGGAATCCGCAGCGCGAGATCCCGCACGCCCTGGTGATAGCGGTTGTTGCCCATCTGGTAGAGCGGCAGCCGCCCGCCCGCACCCGTCTCCTCCGCCGCCGCCAGCGGCCACGCCCGCTCGATCTCCGCCGACACCGGCAGCTCCGGTAGCCGGATCAGCCGCACGTCCGCCAGGGCCGCAAGCGCCGGCAGCAGGTCGACGCTGTAATCGGCGATGCCGGAGCGGACAGGCGGCAGGGGGGAGACGTAGTCGAGCTTCATGGGCGAGCTCCGCCCACCCGCCCAAGACCCTCATCACCCCGGCCCTCTTCTCCCGACCCCCTCCACCCCCTCACCGGGAGAAGAGGGAGAACAGCCAGACCCCTCATCACCCCGGCCCTCTTCTCCCATCGCCCTCCCCCCGACCGGGAGAAGAGGGAGCAAGGCAAGGACGCCCCAGGGGTTCCCCTCTCCCGGGGAGGGGGATGGGGTGGTCGGGAGAGGGGTAGGGGTGAGGGTCTTGGGCGGGGGACCTCGGAGGCAAAGGTAACGCTCCCTCTTCTCCCGGTCGGGGGGAGGGCGATGGGAGAAGAGGGTTGGGGTGATGAGGGGTCTGGGTTGGACATCGCCGGTTCCGCCCCCTACACCACGTCGTCCTTGTCCGTCGCCATCTGGCCCTTGAGGTAAGCCTCGATGAAGGGATCGAGACCGCCGTCGAGCACCTTGTCGGAGTCGCCCACCGAGGCGCCGGTGCGGTGATCCTTCACCAGGCGGTAGGGGTGGAGGACGTAGCTGCGGATCTGGCTGCCCCAGGAGTTGTCCATCTTCTTGCCCTCGCGCTCCGCCTGCTCGGCCGCCCGCTTCTGCATCTCCCGCTCGTAGAGCCGCGAGCGCAGGACCTTCATGGCCATGGCCCGGTTCTTGATCTGGCTGCGCTCGTTCTGGCAGGAGACCACGATGCCGCTCGGCAGGTGGGTCAGGCGCACCGCCGACTCCGTTTTGTTGACGTGCTGGCCGCCGGCTCCCGAGGAGCGGAAGACGTCGATCCGCAGGTCCTTGTCGTTGATCTCGATCACCACGTCGTCGTCGACCTCGGGGAGCACGTCCACCGAGGCGAACGAGGTGTGGCGCCGGGCCTGGAAGTCGTAGGGGCTGATGCGCACCAGCCGGTGCACGCCGTGCTCGCTCTTCAGGTAGCCGTAGGCGTGGGGACCGCGCACGGCGAGAGTGGCGCTTTTGAGGCCCGCCTCCTCCCCGTCCTGCCGGTCGAGCAGCTCGATCTCGTAGCCGTGCTGCTCGGCCCAGCGCAGGTACATGCGCAGCAGCATCTCCGCCCAGTCCTGCGACTCGGTGCCGCCGGCGCCGGGATGGATGGCCAGCAGGGCGTTCTTGTCGTCGTCCGGGCCCGAGAGCTTGAAATCCAGCTCGAGCTTGCCGAGCTCGGAAGAGAGACGGTCGATGAAGCGGTCGAACTCGGGATCGGCTTCGCCTTCGCTCAACAGCTCGCGCCAGGTGGCGAGCTCGTCGGCGTCGGCGCGCAGGCGGTTCAGGGTTTCGAGGCGCCGCTCGATGTCGCGGCGTTTCTGCAGGATCGAGGCGTTCTTGGCCGGGTTGTCCCAGAAACCCGCGCCTTGCATCTGGTGATCGATTTCGGACAGCTCACGCTCGAGCTCTCCCTGCTCAAAGATACCCCCGGAGGTTGGCGAGCTGCTCGGCGAGCGTATCGATTCGTTGCTGAACTTCGTAGGCAATCATCGGAAACTCCTTTTCTCTCGCGCAGTGTATCCAACAACCGCGACGAGCGCCACGAGAGCCACCACCGCGGAGAGCAGCGGCACCAGCCAGGGCGCGCGGCTGAACGGGGTGAGGCGCCGCTCCCCCGCGACGCGGGCACGGAGGATTCCCTCCCGGAAGACGCCGATCTCGGATCGCACCGAGCCGTCGGGAGCCACCACGGCGGAGACCCCGGTGATGGCCGCCCGCAGCAGCGGCCGGCGGTTCTCCGCGGCGCGGAAACGCGCCGCCCGGAAGTGCTGCCAGGGCGCCGAGGTGTCGCCATACCAGGCGTCGTTGGTGATCGTCACCAGCAAGGTCGCCCCCTGGCGGACGAGCTGCGCCACCTCGGAAGGAAAAACCACCTCGTAGCAGATGGACATTCCAATCTGCTCGCCGTTCCACGGCAGGAGCACCGTCCGGTCCGCCGGGCGGAACTCGCCGGCGTCGCGGGCCAGCTTGTCCATCCAACCGAAGACACCGCGAAACGGCACGTACTCGCCGAACGGCACCAGGTGACGCTTGTCGTAGCGGGGTGTTGGCTGCGGCGACGATGACGTCGAGAGGAGGAAGGCCGAGTTGTAGAACGTGCTCCCCACCGGCGTGCCGGAGTTGAAGATCACCGAGCAGCCACGGTCGATCATGGCGTTGAGATCCTGATCGAACCATGCATCGCGGTGGAACTCGAACGGCCAGGCCGCGCTCTCCGGCCAAATCACCAGGGAGCCCGGCTGGCAGGCCTCCACAGACTGGTCGAGCACCTTGTGGTAGTTGCGGGCCACCAGCAGCGGGTCGTAGGCGACCAGGTTGGGAATGTTGGGTTGCAGCAGACGCACCGGCTTGCCGAAACCGCCGGCCTCGCGAACCTCACGGGCGCTCTCGCGCAGGCTCCAGCGCGCGGCGAGAGGCAGCAGAAGCAGCGGAATCACGAGTCCCACGACGGCCGGCTCCCAGCGCCTCTCCGTAATCGAAGCCGCCAACGCGACACTGGTGAGCACCACCAGGAACGACACGCCATAGGCGCCGATCCACGCCGACAGCGGCAGTGCGCCCGGCACGTCCACCCAGGCATAACCCGCGAGGTTCCACGGGAAGCCGCCGCCGAGGTAGGTGCGCAGCCACTCCAGGGCTACCCACAGGGCGGGCAGCGTCAGCAGGCGAAGCGTCCCGCCGCGCCGCCACATCTTCGATCCCAGCCAGGCGAACACGCCGTGAAAGATGGCGAGATAGCCGGCGAGAAGCCCGGTGAGGAAGATGCCCAGGGGCACCGAAATATGACCGTAGGTCCGCAGCGTCGGGACGATCCAGTAGAGCCCCGTCATCCACGCCGCGAGGCCGTGAATCCAACCCAGCCAGCCAGCCCTCGGCCACGAGAGCATCACCGCCAGCGGCGCCAGGGCGCACCACGACGCCACGGACAGCGACTGGTGGCTGAAACAGAGGCCCCAGAGAACGCCGCCGGCGGCGGCGAAGAGGACCCTCATCACCCCGACCCTCTTCTCCCGCCCCCTCCCAACCCCCCACACCGGGAGAAGAGGGAGACAAGCGGGACAGCTTCAACCGGGTTCCCCCTCTCCCGGTGTGGGGGGTGGGAGGGGGCGGGAGAGGGGGTTAGGGGGTGAGGGTCCCCGGGCGGGGGCATCCCGCCGAGATTGACCCGCCTCACTCCGTGACCCACGTATCCAGCTTGTAGGCCTTCCGCACCTTCTCTGCCACCTTCTGCGCGTCCGAACGGGAGGTGAAGGGGCCGATTCGCACCCTGTACATAGTGTGGCCAGCCACGTCCACGGGCGAAAGGAAGGCCTTATGGCCGCCTTTCGCGAGCTGCTTGCTGATGCGGTCCGCCTGCAACCGGTCCTGGGACGAGAAGACCTGAATGACCACCGCGCCCTTGGGGACCTTGGGCTCCACGATCTCCGACGGTTTGGCGGGCCGCACGGGAGACGCCGGATCAGCGTCCGCCACGGCCGTCGGGACCGTCGCAGCGATGGCACCCTTGCGCCCCTTGCCCTTGCGGTCCGCCGGCGGCGGGGTCGGTGTAGGCACGGCGGCAACTTGAACCGGGGGCTCGGCGGGCGGCGGCTCGGGCTCCGGCGCTGGAGGAGTGGCCTTGGGCGAGGCCTGGGGCTGGGTCTCTTCCTGTCCCGCCTTTCCCGCGTGCTTCTTGCCGGACTTGTTCTCTTTCGAGTCGAAGAACTCGAGGTTCTCCAGGCTCTGCCCTTCTTTCTTTGGCTCGGCCTGGACCGGCGGCGGAGAATTGCGGGCGATCTGTTCCTGAGCGCGGGCGGTGCTCTCGCGGCCGATCCAGACCCCGGAGAAAAACGCCGAAAGCAGGCAGACCAGGAGAATCACGAACGCGACGACCACCTGGCGGTTGGTCAGCGCGATCTCGTAATAGCTGGGCTCGTGCGGTTCTGACACTTCGTTTCAGGCCTCTACAGGTTTTTGGTGAACGCCTTGATGAGATCGATCGGGAACGGGAAGATGATGGTGGAGTTCTTCTCCGCCGAAATCTCGGTAAACGTCTGCAGATAGCGGAGTTGCAGGGTCACCGCGTTTTTCGAGACGATCTCGCCCGCCTCGGCCAGCTTCACCGAAGCCTGCAGCTCGCCTTCGGCGTGGATGATCTTAGCGCGCTTTTCGCGCTCCGCCTCGGCCTGCTTCGCCATCGCCCGCTGCATCTCCTGCGGCAGGTCGATGTTCTTGAGCTCCACCATCGACACCTTGATTCCCCAGGGCTCGGTGTGCTGATCGATGATCGCCTGCAGCTTGGCGTTGAGCTTGTCGCGCTCGGAGAGGAGATCGTCCAGATCCGCCTGGCCGAGCACCGAACGCAGCGTCGTCTGGGCGAGCTGGCTGGTGGCCTGCAGGTAGTTCTGCACCTCGACGATGGCCCGCTGCGGATCGACCACCCGGAAGTAGACGATGGCGTTGACCTTCACCGAGACGTTGTCGCGGGTGATGATGTCCTGCGGCGGCACGTCGTGGACGATGGTCTGCATCGAAACCTTTACCATCACCTCGAACGGCCAGAAGATGAGCACCAGACCGGGGCCTTTGGGTTTGGCGGACAGCCGTCCGAGCCAGAAGGTGACGGCGCGCTCGTACTCCTTGAGGATGTTCACCCAGCGGGAGAACAGGAAGATGCCGATGAGGACGATGAAGAATATTCCGCCGAATCCGAGTGGCATGGGTCGAACCCCTTCCCTTGATTTACGTTGCTCTCCGGCGATGCGGACGCACCGTCAGCAGGAGATCCTTCACGGACACGATTTCGACCTCTTCACCGGCGGCCACGGACTCGGCCGCCTCGGCGTCCCAAAGCTCGCCATGGACGAAGACCTTGCCGCGCGGTGATAGCTCCGAACGGGCCACGCCGGTCTCCTGAATCAACCCTTCCGATCCCGTGCGCACCGGCAGCCGCTGGGCACGCAGGGACATCCAGACGAGGAAGCCGACGACCAGGATGGTGAAGGCGGTCAACATGCCGATCAGTTGGAGGCTCACGCGCAGCGCCGGCTCCGGCGTGTTGAACAGCATCAGCGAGCCCAGCACGAGGCAGATCACTCCGGCCACGGCGAGGCCGCCGTAGCTGGTGACCTTGATCTCCAGAACGAAGAAGATCATCGCCAGCACGAGCAGGGCGAGGCCCGCGTAGCTGACCGGCAGCACCGAGAGGCCGTAGAACGAGAGGATCAGGCAGATGGCACCGACCACGCCGGGCAGGATGGCTCCCGGGTGCATCAGCTCGAAGAAAATGCCGAGCGAGCCGAGCCCCAGCAGCAGGTAGGTGATGTTGGGATCGGCGAGCACGCCCAGGAAGGCGCGCATGGGCGAGATCTCGAAGCTGCGTACCGCCGCACCGGCGGTGTGCAGAACCACCGTCGCCGCGCCACGCTTGACCGTGCGGCCGTCCAGGGCCTTCAGCAGGGCCGGCACGTCGGGGGCCACGAGGTCGATGAGCTTCCCCTCCAGCGCCTCCTGGGCGGAGAACGACCGGCTCTCCATCACCGCCGCCTCAGCGAGCTTGAGATCGCGGCCGTTGCGCAGCGCCAAAGAGCGGATGCTCGCCGCCGAGTCCTGCTCCACCTTCTTGCCGAGAATTCCGGGGATATCCTCCCCCTGCCCGCCCACCGGGTGGGCTGCGCCGGTGTTGGTGCCGGGAGCCATGGCGGCGACGTCGGCGGACATCAGGATGAAGAACCCAGCCGAGGCTGCCTGCGCGCCGCTGGGGGCCACGTAGACCACCACCGGCGTCCGCGCTCCCAGGATTGCGGTCGTGATGTCGCGCGTCGACGCCATCAGACCGCCCGCGGTGTCGAGCTCGACGATCAGCGCCGCCGCGCCCGCGCGGTCCGCCTCGCGCACAGCGTCCTCGATGACCTCCGCCGATACCGGGTGAATGGCCGACTTGACCGTCACCACCAGCACCTCGGCGGCCGGTGCCGCAGGAGCCGCCGGCAGGGCGACCCAAGGCGCCAGTAAGGCGAGAAGGCTGAGAATGAGGATCGGGACGGCCGCGGAGCGGGGTGCGTGGGGGCGGGACATAATCGTTTCAGGAGTATAGCAGGGGGCCGGAATCGCCTTCGCCGCCACCCTCCACGCCGCCGAGGAGCCCCTCATCACCCCGGCCCTCTTCTCCCATCGCCCTCCCCCAACCGGGAGAAGAGGGAGAACAGCAGGTGAGCCTAAGCAGGATGCTTAGCGTAGGGGCGGGTCTGGACGGCGGGTTGGGGGCTCGACCCGCCCTGGTGCGGACGATGATCTCGACCATGCAGGGCGGGTCGCGCCCCCTCCCACCGTCCAGACCCGCCCCTACGCTAAGCTAATTCAACGCCTGTAGAAGACAGGAGTGCGGGTGACTGGAGTTACGCCGTGACCACCCGCACCACCGGCGGCAGGCACCGCGCATCGTCACAGGCCTGATACGTAACCGTCAACCGCTCAGCCCCGGAGACCTCGCCCGTGATCTCCACCCGGCCGGTATACACCGACAGCGGCTCGTGGGCGAAGGCGGCCGTCACCGGCTGGCCCTCCGGATAGGCGACTGCCCGTAATTCACCGCGTTCGGCCTTGACCTCGGTGGGCACCAGGTACGGCTCCGAGGCAGGATTCGCCTGGAGGTGCCAACCCACGGCGATCTCCAGGGCTAGACGGAACCTGCACCAGCCATCGGCCTCGGGCCCCAGGTCGAGGTGGGTCCTCACCAGCCGCTCCGCTTCGTGCTCCAGCTTGGATACGCCGGACGCTCCGGCCTCCCGCTCGTGAGCCGCACGCTCCTCTCCGTACTCGCCTTCCACCTCCTCGGGGATGCCGCCTTTTTCGTGGTAGCGCCGGGCGGCGATGGCGAGCATCCGCACGGCGTCGGGGAAGCCTTCCACCACGGGCGTGAAGGCGCAGAGAGCCTTGCGGGCCTCGCGGCGCCAGGTGATCTCCCCCGTGCGGTCCGCCAGGTCGAGGAGGTTGAGCACGGCGATGGCGTTGCCCGCCGGTGTCGCGCCGTCGAAAATGTCCTTGCTGCGGAAGAGGACGTCGGCGCTCGCACCGCCCACGAAATAGCCCCCGGCCTTGTCGCGCAGGCGACGGCTCTGCTCGCGGGTGAGCTCCACGGCAGCGCCGAGCCAGCGCTTCTCCCCTGTGGCTTCGTGGAGGGCCAGAAGGCCGCGGACAAGGAAGGCGTAGTCTCCCAAATAGGCGGCGATCTTCCCCTGGCCGTTGCGCCAGGAATGTAGCAGTGTGCCTCCTTCGGGACGCATGGTCCCCAGGATGAAGTCCGCGGCCCGCGCCGCACGTTCCACGAAGGACGGCTCGTTGAGCAGCCTTCCCGCCACGGCCAGACCGCGGATCACCATGCCGTTCCAGTCCGCCAGGATCTTGTCGTCCGTCAAGGGCCTCTCCCGGCGTTCGCGGGCGGCGAAAAGCTTCGCCCGGCCGGCGTCCACATCGCGCAGCAGGTCGTCGACGGCCAGGCGGCGGCGCTGGGCCGCGGCCTCCAGCGGCTCAGGGAGATGCAGGACGTAGTGACTGCCTTCGAAAAAGGGCGGACCGGAGAAGCCGAGGAGGGGCGCCATGAAAGTGAAGTCCTCGTCCCCGAGAGCCGCCAGCAGCTCCTCCTTGGTCCAGACGTAAAAGGCGCCCTCGTGGCCGTGGGTCTCGGCGTCGATGGCGCTCCAGAAGGCTCCCTCCGGCGAGGTCATCTCCCGCGCGATCCACTCCGCCGTCTGGCGCACCACGCGCGCCGCCTGGGCATTGCCGGTGCGCACGTGTTCCTCGGCATAGAGCTCGAGCAGGAAGCCGTTGTCGTAGAGCATCTTTTCGAAGTGCGGGATCTTCCACTCGCGATCGGTGGCGTAGCGGTGGAAGCCGCCGCCGAGCTGATCGTAGATGCCGCCGCGGGCCATGGCGTCGAGCGTGGCGGCCAGCATCTCCCCGGCCTCCGGGCGCTCCTCCGCCAGCTCCAGCAACAAGTAGAGGTTGGACGGCGTGGGGAACTTGGGAGCGCCGCCGAAGCCGCCCTGCTGCCGGTCGAATCGGCGGGCGAGCGCGTCCACCGCCCGCGCGGCCACGGCGCCGCTGGGCGGCTCGGGCGCGGGTTGAGAGCGCTCTTCGAGATGATGGCGCATGGCTTTCGCCATCTCCTCCGCCTGCTCCTCCACGTCCTTGCGGCGGTCGTGGAAGGCCGCGGCCATGTCGGCGAGAACCTTGGGAAACCCGGGCCGGCCGTAGCGATCGTCCGGCGGAAAGTAGGTGCCGGCATAGAAGGGTTTCAAGTCCGGCGTCAGGAACACCGAGTTGGGCCATCCCCCCTGATCGGTGAGGATCTGCGTCGCCGCCATGTAGATCTCGTCGAGATCCGGCCGCTCCTCGCGGTCGAGCTTGATGTTGACGAAGTTGCGGTTCATCTGCTCGGCCACCGCCGGATTGGAGAACGACTCCCGCTCCATGACGTGACACCAGTAGCACGTCGAATAGCCAACCGAGAGGAAGATCGGCTTGTCCTCCCGCCGCGCCCGCTCCAGCGCCTCCTCGCCCCAGGGATACCAATCCACCGGGTTGTGCTGGTGCAGCAGGAGATAGGGGCTGCTCTCGCCCGCGAGGCGATTGGTGTGGTTGGAATGTTCGCTGACGGGGTCTTCGCTCATGGCGGCCCCATTGTATGGCCGAAGCGCCCTCATCACCCCGGCCCTCTTCTCCCAGCCTCCCCCCCGCCGGCCGGGAGAAGAGGGGGGCTTGACGGGGTAGGAGCGACGAGCATCTGGCAACAATTCCGCTTCGGGCCTTCCCCCGCCACTCCCTTCGGATCTGGAATCTTGCTGTTCTCCCTCTTCTCCCGGTGGGGGGAGGGCGATGGGAGAAGAGGGCCGGGGTGATGAGGGGCCTTTGTATTACCATCCTCCCGTCCTGGAGAGACCTCGAAAGGAGATCCCCATGTTCCGACGCGCCGCGGTCACTGGTTCGCTCTTGATTGCTACCCTCGCCCTCGCGCCCCAATCGGGGTCCGCCCAACCTACGGCCCAGTCCGTGGCCGACAGCGCCCAGAAGGCGCTGGGCGGCAAACAGGCCTGGGACAACACCCACTACCTGCACTTCAGCTTCGCCGGACGCCGCACCCACTGGTGGGACAAGTGGACGGGCCGGCACCGGGTGGAAGGCGACAACAAGGAGGGGAAGCACTACGTCATCCTCGAAAACATCAACACCAAGGAGGGCACGGCCTATCTCGACGGCCAGAAGCTCGAAGGCGACAAGGCCAAGGAGATGCTGGAGAACGGCTACGGCGCCTGGGTGAACGACACCTACTGGCTTATCATGCCCTACAAGCTGCAGGACCCCGGAGTGAACCTCGAATACGCCGGCGAGGAGACGGTCGACGGCAAGGTCTACGACAAGCTGGCCCTCTCCTTCGGCAAAGTCGGCCTGACGCCGGGCGACCACTACACGGCCTACTTCAACCGCGAGACCCACCTGATGGACCGCTGGGCGTTCATCCTGGAGAGCATGCCGAAGGAGGGGCCGGCGAGCGTCTGGAAGTGGGAAGGCTGGCAGAAGTACGGCAACATCATGCTGGCCCCGCACCGCAACCACGTGGGCGACGACAAGAAGCTGGAGCTCGGCGACATCTCGGTGCCGGCGCAGCTCGCGGACTCGGTGTTCACCTCGCCCGCGCCGGTGAAATGACGCCCGCTGAGGGACACAAGGGACATCAAAGACCTCAGAGAGAAGGGGGGCCGTCGAGTCCGGGATTTCTCGTTCTTGACGTCCTTGGTGTCCCTTTTGTCCTTGCGACGGCTGGGCGCTCTACGACCTTACGCCCGAGCCTTGTTCAAGCCCCTTGAACACGCTCCCGGCCGTTTTCATGGCTTGCCGGAGCGTTTCCTGGGGAGCAAAGGCCTTCGAACGATGCTCCAGCCGTTTTTTCAATGCGCGGAAGCGCTTTTCCCCAGGAAAACGCCTTGAACTATGTGCTCCTCCGTTTTCTCAATGCGGTTGGCGACTTTCAACAGCACTTTGGGGTTTTTGCATTGTGAAAATCCCAAAGTGCATTGAGAAAACGCCTTTCACAGGGTGAACATGCTCCCGGACTCAGGAAAAACGTCCGGGAGTCAGAGAAAGCCGCCGCGAGATTGGAAAAACCGTCGAGACGGCCAAGATTGCCGCCCCACCGGTGTGCAGACGCCTCGCCTGGCGCCCAATTTGCTATCCTCACAGACTGCCTCGATCTTTTGGGGATCTGGCACAACTTTCCAGGAGGTACTGAGATGCGTGCCCACGTCTATATTCTCTTTGCCCTGCTCTCTGCGGGCATGGCTCCAGTCCACGGCGTCCAAGTCGACAGGACCGCTGGCACACAACTACCGGCTCCTCCACCCCTGCCTCCGCCGCCCCGGCTCCCGGCGCCGCCTCCTGTCCCGGCGCCGAAAACCACCGTCACGACGACGACCCATCATCGCCATCATCGGCGTCACCATCGCCGGCACATTCGGATTCGCCGCCATCATCCCCGGCACCACCACCATCACCACCGGAGGCACGCGGTCTAGGCCTACAAGTCGAGCTCCTGCCTTTCGGCCAGCACCTTGAAACCCCGTGCCTCGATGGCTTTGCGGGCGGCCCCGCCGCTATCGAGCGCGGGGTTCGTGTGGTTCATGTGGGTGAAGTAGATCTGCAGGTTTCCCGCCTTTAGCAGTGGCCCCAAGAGGTCCATGGTGTCCGTCATCAGCGGATGCTTGATCTTCGACACATCGCGGTCGGGCAGCTCGTCCGGCGAGTAGAAAGTGGCGTCCAACAGGGCGATATCCACCTTCTCGGCAGCTAGAACCTCGGGGAGCGGACGGGGCCAGGACTTCCAGGAGTCGGTGTCCGGCACGTAGAGGAGCGTCTTGTGGGGCCCGCGGATCAAGAACGCCAGCGTGTCCGTGTACTCGTCCCGGTGAGGCACGGCGAAGGCCTTGAAGGACACTCCGTCCTCCAAGTCGGACGATACGCCGGGCTGAATCTCCTTGAGCGTGATGTTGCCCAGTCGGACGAGCTGGCTCCAGGGACCGTTGGTGCGGAGGAACTCCGCCATGCGGGGGCTGACCCAGGCGGGAATGCCTTTCGTATTGAGGCTCTCGAAGCCGAAGTGAGCGAGGCCCAGGTAGTGACCGATGTGGGCGTGGGTGAGCAGCACGCCGTCGACCGGCGCGCGATCCACCTTCCCCTCCGGATGACGATGGAAGGTGTGGATCTGCTCGATCTGGGCCGGCAGGTCCGGCGTTGCGTCGATCAGGAAGACGTGGTCCGTCTTCGGGACGTAAATCGCCAGGCTCGCCACATGCCGCGCCAAAGCTGGATTCTTCCGCGCCGCCGAGCAATGGGCGCAGTCGCACCCGATCTGCGGCATACCGCCGTCCTGGACGGTGCCAAGGACGACGATGCGGGGCCCAGGTGGCGCGGGAGTGGCCGCCATCAGCAATACTGCCAAGGTCAACAAAGCAAAGATTCTCATCCTCCTATTTTGCCGCATCGGCACGACAAGGCGTCGCCGCCTCCTCCCCCCCCAATGTAGAGATGTCCACGGGGTACCCCGTGGGGCGTCTCCGAGGCGGGCAGGACGATCCGTTATACAGAATTGTCGGGCGGCACGCGGCAGGTTCGATCGTCCGGAGGGGCCACCAATTCGAGAGGGCCCGATTCAGGGCGGTCCGATTCAGGATGCGAGGCGCCCGTCGGATGTTCGTGGGTATTCGAGACCCCATCGCCGATCCGGAGACGCCCCACGGGGTACCCCGAGGGCGTCTCTACATTGGGGAGGGGAGATCGATGTAGATCGAAGGAAGACGCCTTGGCGTGCAGTCATGCCCCCGGATAAACTGCCGCGCGATGTTGGACACCCTCTCCTCTAGTAGTGGCCGAGCCATTCTCTTCGCTCGCGCCAAGAAGGAACGGCGCAGTCAGAAGGCGGCGGAGCCTCCCTCCGTGGAAGTTTCGGTCCGCCCGGAGCGCATCCCGCCGCTGGCGAAGCTGATCCTGGCGTCCGTGGCTGTGGTGGGCCTGTTTTTCGTTCTGCGTGCTCTGGCTCCGCTGCCCTGGTCCTACGACGAGTACTACCACTTGGGGCTGGCGCGGGAGATGCGGTTGGGAATTCGCATCGCATCGTTCCGGTGGACGCCGCTCTCGATCCTGTTCGATCAATTCGTGGACAGCACGCCTCTCTTCCATCTCCTGCTGATGCCGATTGCCACGCTGCCTCTGGAGACGGCGGGGAGGATCGGCGTGCTCCTCGGGCAGATCTTTCTCGTGGGTTCCTTCGCCTGGGCCTTGTGGATCCTTCGAGTGCCGCGGCCGTGGTGGTTCGTGCTGGCACTTCCCGCTCTGGGAACGCTGTTCGTTCAGCGGCTGGAAATGTTGCGGCCCCAGGTCTGGCTGATCGGGTTTTCGGTGCTCGTGCTGGCTTTGCTGGCCGAGCGGCGCTGGAAAACGCTTTTCGTCGTCTGTGCTCTCTTCGGGCTGACCCACACCGGCGGATGGATCGCGATCCCGCTGGCCGTGCTGTGGTCGCTCTCGGGATTGACGGTACGGGGAGAGCCGGACGCGCGACGAGTCCCGTGGCAGCCCATGGTTGCGGCGGCCGGGGGGTGGCTGCTGGGACAGCTCGTCCATCCGGAGGTGCCGGCGAACTTCCGGCTGTTCCTGATCTCGAACTTCGTCGTCCCCTTCCAGTCGACGGCGGCAGGCGACGCTGCTCTGCGCTCGCAGCTCGGCACCGAGATGTCCCGACCGGAGCTCAGCATCCTCGCCGAACAATGGCCGGTGTTCATCGCGCCGGCGATCGTCCTGGTCGCCCTCGCCTTTCAACCGCGCCTGCGCAGCCGGGCGACGCTCACCGCGGGGTTGGCCGCGCTGGCCTTCCTGGCCGCCGGAAGCTTCGCCGCCCGGCGCTTTCTCGAGCTTGGCGCTCCCCTTTCGCTGCTCGCCCTGGCGCTGGTGATCCGCGAGCGCCGGGACAAGGGTTTTCCCCCCTGGATGCCCCAGTGGGGGCGGCTGACGGCAGCCATCGCCATCCTGCTGGCCGGGGTCTGGACGGTCGGCTCACTGCGGACCTATGGCTATGGAGTCGCCTCGCCACCTTTGGAGATGGCCCGCTGGCTGGGCGAGCACGGCAAGCCCGGTGAACGGGTGTTCACCGTGCAGTGGGCAGACTCTTCCCCGCTTCTCTACTCGGCGCCGCAGCTCCAGTCGCTGGTAGCGCTGGACCCTACCGCTTTCTATCTCAAGGCTCCCAAGCTTTTCCAGACCTATGTCGAGATCACCGCGGGGCGCAGCGCGGACCCGGCAAGGGCCATTCGCCAGCAGTTCGGGGCGCGGTGGGCGACGGTGCCGTACAACTTCTATCCCCAGGTGGCCTCTCAGCTCGCCAAGTCGCCCGGCGTCCAACTGGTCTACGGCGATCGGGATTACGCGGTGATGGATCTGGGGCCGAACCGGCGCGAGGATTGAATCCTCGCGCCGGCTCAGATGTCTCAGATCACAGGTAGCGGAGAATCGGCCGCGCCTTGGGGTTGGAGGAGAGGCGGTCGATCAGGTTCTCGATGCGCCGGGTCGACAGCGACTTGGCGCCCGAAGGGCCCGGCAGCGGCAGGGTGCGCAGGAAGGCCGGCGGCTTGCGCAGCTTGGTGTGCTGCTCGAAAGAGTAGGCCAGCTTGATGAGCTTGCCTTCGCTGAACGCCGTGCCGAAGAAGCTGATGCCCACCGGCAGCACGCCGAAGGAGTAGCCGCCCAGAACGTTGACGATCGGGTAGCCGGCCACCGCCGAAACGCCCGAGCTGGCACCCGTAAAGTGGTCGCCGTTGACCTCGTCCGAGGGCCAGGCCGGCGAGCCGGTGGGCGCCACCAGGGCGTCGAGGTTCTTCGCGGCCAGGATGGCGTCGATCCCCTGGGGACCGGCGAGCGCGGGACCCTCCGCCAGGGCGGCGGCGTAGTCCGCGGCCGAGAAGATCTCCTGCTCGGCCAGCTCCATCAGCTCCTGACCGAAGAACTGCAGCTCCTTGGAGGCGTGAGCCGTGTTGAATGCGATGATGTCGGCGAGCGTATGGACACTGAGGCCGGTGCGGGTGGCGAGGTAGGCGTTCAGGTCGCGCTTGAACTCGTAGATGAGGACGGTGATCTCGTCCGAGGTGGCGTTGAGGGCGTCGACCGTCGGAATGTCGGAATCCTCGACGACGACGGCGCCGGCGTCGGCCATCGCCGCCAGCGCGTCCTCGAAGATGTTGTCGGTCTCCCGGCTGTAGCCGGTGGTCGTATTGCGCCAGACGCCGATGCGGGCGCCGTTCAAACCATTCGCATCGAGGAACTGGGTGTAGTCGGTGGAGAACTTGCCGGCGCTGGCCGCGGTGGCCGGGTCGCGCGGGTCGACGCCCACGAGGGCGCTCAGCATCACCGCCGCGTCCGCCACGGTGCGAGCGTGGGGGCCGACGGTGTCCTGGGTGTGGGAGATCGGGACCACGCCGGCACGGCTGGTGAGGCCGACCGTGGGCTTGATGGCGGCGACGCCGTTGAGCGAGCCGGGGCAGACGATGGAGCCGTCGGTCTCGGTGCCGAGGCCGGCGGCGACGAAGCTGGCGGTGGCGGAGGCGCCCGAGCCCGAGCTCGAACCACAGGGGTTGCGGTCGACGACGTACGGATTGCCCGTCTGGCCGCCCTGGCCGCTCCAGCCGCTGCTGGAGTTGAAGCCGCGGAAGTTGGCCCACTCCGAGAGGTTGGTCTTGCCCAGGATGATGGCGCCCGCGGCGCGCAGGCGGGCCGCCACCGTGGCGTCCTGGGGCGCCGGAGTGCCGACGAGGGCGAGCGAGCCGGCGGTGGTCTGCATCTTGTCGCCGGTGTCGATGTTGCCCTTGAGCATCACGGGGATGCCGTGCAGCGGTCCCCGCGGCCCGTGGTGCTTGCGCTCGAAATCCAGCGCCTTGGCGATCTTGCGAGCGTCCGGATTGAGCTCCAGCACGGAGTTGACCCGCGGGCCGCTCTGGTCGAGACTGGCGATCCGGTCCAGGTATTGATTGACGAGGTCGAGGGAGCTGACCCGCCCCTTGGTCAAAGCCGCCTGCAGGTCGGCGATACTCGTTTCCACTACCGTGAAAGAGTTGTGGGCCGGCTCGGTCTCCACTTCCAGCGTCGCCGCAGCAGCAACCTGTTCGCCCAGCAGCCCGGCCAGGGGGGCGCCGGCGCCGGCGATCGCGCCCAGGCGCAGGAAGGTTCTACGGCTGACTTCATCCTTTGAGTTGCGCTCCTCTCCTCCAAATCCACGATCATCCTCGGACATGCGCAGTTCTCCTTTGAGGTTCCGACGTTAAGCCTCGTGGCGGTGAGTCCGCACAGCAAAACGAAAGGTTCTCCCGGGGCGAAAGGATGATTGCGCCAAGAAAGGCCGGGTATCGCGCAAGCTCGCCTATTCTAAAGGACGCCGCGAAGGAAGGGAACGGGACAGGGAGGCAGGCGCCGTAACCTTCTCAAGGAACGCGAGGTAGACCAGAGCCTCTTCCATGGTCTCGCCGCACATCTCCTGCATCGGCCGCAGGCTGGCGCAGACGGCCGGGCGCTCGGGCTGGCCGAACAGGAGGCAGCGGTTGTCGTCCGTGAGCTGAACGCAGCGCACTCCGGCGGGCTTGCCCTCCGGCATGCCGGGGATGGGGGACGAGATGGAAAGGCCGATGCAACAGGCCCCGCAACCGATGCGACACTCCACGGGCGACTTACCTCCGGGCGAAGGATACATGCCCACGCTCGCGCTCGCCTACCTCCGCCCGGGCATAAATGCCGGGGCTATGAACAGCGCCCCCTGAAGGGGACTTCAAGCCGGATTCATCCGGCGTCGTGCCTAGCCCTGGCATTTATGCCCGGGCGGGAATGAGCGTCGCGGCCGAGCTCTCGAGAGACCCTCTCAGGTTTCCCCCCAAGTCGAGCTTCGCCGCGGCCTCGGCCGGTCCAATCTCCAGAGTCCATGGCCCCTGCCGGGTCGGTGCCGCGAGGGCCTGCTCGAGACGGGAGAGGAAACGGCGGCGCGGCCACTCGACGGCTCCGAAGCTCGCCAGGTGGTCGGTGTAGCTCTGGCAGTCCACCAGCGAAAAGTTCCAGTGGATGAGGTTGGCGAGCAGCGTGACGAAGGCCACCTTGGAGGCGTTGGGAACGTCGGCGAACATCGACTCGCCGAAGAAGACTCCTCCCAGGGAGATGCCATACAGGCCGCCCACCAACCGTCCGTCGCGCCACGCCTCGATCGAATGGGCAAGTCCTTCGCCGTGCAGGGCCGTGTAGCCGTCGATCATCTCCGGGGTGATCCAGGTGCCGTTCTGCCCAGGCCGCGGGCGCTGCGAGCAGCGGCCGATGACCTCCTGGAACGCGGTATCCGCCCGCACCCCGAAAGTGCCCTGCCGCATCTCCTTGCGCAACGAGCGGGAGACGTGGGCCTCTTCAGGCACCAGCACGAAGCGGGGGTCCGGGCAGAACCAGAGCAGCGGCACTCCCTCATGGGGCCAGGGAAAGATGCCCCGGCGGTAGGCCTCCTTGAGGGTCGCCGCGTCCGGCCGGCCGCCGACGGCGAGCACGCCTTCGGGCGAGGCCCGGCTCACCGGGGGAAAAAGAACGCGGCGTGCCAGGCCCTTCCACATATACAATCGATCGTAAGTCCCTGGTCAAGTCTACCGGACATGGAGCCTAAACCTCTTCGCCACTACGTGGAGGGCGAATACGCCCCTCTCGACATGCCCGCGGGGTGGCACGTGGTTTCTCTCCTGTGTTTCGCCGCTGCCCTGGGGTCCCGCTTCCTGGTGCTCGTCCTGCTGCCGGCGCGCTGGCCAAGCTCCTGGATGCGCCCGCTTCTCCCCGGTCTCGCCGGCCTCCTCTTCGCCCTCCTTGGGCTCGCCTTCGGCCTCCTCGGTCTGCGCAACGTCAGGGGCCGCAGCCTCGCCCGGGTAGGCGTCTTCCTCAACTCCATCGTCATCGTTCTCAGCCTGCTGGTCGCCTTCGCCTTCTTCACCATCCTGCGCCGATGAGCTGAAAAAGGGACATAAGGGACAACAGGGACATCAAGGACGAGGGGGCCCGGACTCCGGAATCCTTCGGGTCCTGGCTGTCTCTGAGGTCCCTTCTGTCTCTTCAGGAAATGTTTCTCGCCGCGAAATCACAGGCTTGTAAGAGCTCGGTATCTCCGGAAAGGAGAAACCGCGGTAAAATGAGCTGTTCCATGACAGTTGTCGCGAGCGATTCCCTGGACTGGGCGCGGAGCGGTTCCCTGGCGCCGGGCGAAGTGCTGGCCGGTCGCTACCGGATCGACGGCTTCCTCGGCCGGGGCGCGGTCGGCGAGGTTTACGAGGCGTTCGATCAGGAGCTGGGCGACGCCGTCGCGATCAAGATCCTGCGCCCGGAAATCGCTCGCGACGAGCGCGTTTTGCAGCGCTTCAAACGAGAGATCCAGCTCGCCCGCCGCGTCACCCATCCCAACGTCTGCCGCGTTTTCGACCTCGTCCTGCATACCAGCACGGCCAGCTCGACCCTCTCGGAAAGCGGCGAGCCGGCTCCCGGGTCGCCGCGCGACCAGGTGTTTCTCACCATGGAGCTGCTGCGCGGCGAGACGCTCGAGCAGCTTCTCGCCCGTCAGGGGCGGATGACCACGGCCGAAGCGCTGCCGGTGATCGGCCACATCGTGGCGGCTCTCGCCGCCGCCCACGCCAACGGCGTCGTCCATCGCGACTTGAAGAGCGGCAACATCTTCCTCGTTCCCGAGCCGTCGGGCACGCGGGCGGTGGTCACCGACTTCGGGCTCGCCTGGAGCTCCATCGAGGGCAACGACTCGGCCAGCCTCACCGCCACCGGCGAGCTGGTGGGCTCTCCCGCCTACATGGCGCCCGAGCAGGTGCGGGGAGACGAATCGACAACCGCGACCGACATCTACGCCCTGGGGGTGGTGATCTTCGAGATGGTGACGGGCGAGCTGCCGTTCGTCGGCAAGAGCGCCTTCTATACCGCCTTGAAGCGGCTGCAGGAGCCGGCGCCCTCGCCGCGCCTGCACCTCTCGGACCTCGACCCGGCGTGGGAAAAGACCATCCTGCGCTGCCTGGAGCGCGAGCCGGAGAAGCGCTTTCCCAGCGTGCGCCACGTGCTACGGGCCCTGGGCCTCACCAAAGCCGAGGAGGATGCCACTTCGCCTATACGGCTGATCGAGAGCCGCGTCCGCCGGCTCCGCCGCCGCAAGCGGTTGGCATTCGAGCTGGGAGCCCTTTTGGCCGTCCTCGCCGGCTGCGGTTTCCTGTGGGCCTGGCAGACCGGCCATCTCAGGCGCCTCGCCGCGCCGACTCCGGAGAGCTCGAACCCGCCGGTTCCTGCCGTCGCCATGCGGCCCCTGGTGGCCGTCCTGCCGTTCGACAGCCTCGCGGCCGGCGCCGAGGACCCGCAGAGCCGCGTCTTCTTCGAGCTGCTGCCGCTGGAGTTGGCAGCCTCCGGCAAGGTCCGCGTCGTACCCGCCGAAGAGGTCGACCAGGCGCTCCAGGATCTCGACCGCGCAGATCCGGGCCGGCCGGCCGATTCCCGCCTGCTCAAACGCCTTGGCGCCGACTTCCTGGTGACCGGCGCCTATCTTCCCGGGCCGGCCGGCACCCGCTGGGAGGTGGTGCTGCGCGACCGCACCGGCCGCCCGGCGAAGACCTTGAGCGAATCAGGCGATGCGGCGCTGGAGGGCCTGGGCGAAAAGCTCCGGCAGGCCCTGGGGGCCGGCGAGATGGTGGCCGTGGACATCGAAAGTCTTCGCGCCCTGGTTCCCGACCGCGCCGCCGCCGCCCCGTGGACCGAAGCCCTTCACCACCTGCGGCGCGACGAGGCTCCAGCGGCCCGCGATCTGTTGCGGCGCGCCGTGGCCGCGGATGCGGACAACCCGCTGCTCCACTCGGCCCTGGCCGAGACCTGGGCAGCTCTGGGCTATACCGGCAAGGCGCAGGAGGAAGCCAAGCAAACGTTGACGGCCATGCTCCGCCGGGAGGACCGGCTGGCGTTCGAAGCCCGCTATCACGAGCTGTCTCAGGAGTGGAACGAAGCGGCGGCGCGCTGGCGCGAGCTCACCGCCAAGCGGCCCGACGATCTCGCCGGCGGTCTGCGGCAGGCGGCAGCGGAAATCGAGGCCGGGCTGCTGCCCGACGCGGCGACGACGCTGGCCCGGCTGCGGCGGTTGGCGCCACCGGCCGGAACCGATCCACGTCTCGACCTGATGGAAGCCCGCGCCGCCTTCGCCCGCAAGGATCTTCCGGCTGCCCGGGCTGCCGCCGGCCGAGCCGTCGCTGGAGCCGAAACCTTGGGCGGGCGAAGCCTGGTGGCCGAGGCCCGGCTGCAGGAGGCCGGCGCCCTCATGGCTCTCAAGGAGCTCACCGGCGCTCGCCAGGCCGTGGCGGAAGCGCAGCGGCTCTACGCCGCCCTCGGCGACCAGGGGGGAGCCGCCGAAGCGGAGCGCGTTCTCGCCCGCGTCCTGTTCGCGGCGCAAGACCTCGACGCCGCCCGTTCGGCCTATGCCACAGCCGCGGCGGCGTACCGGCGCCTGGGCGCTGAGGGCGAGGCGGCAAGAGTGCTGCGGGAAGCCGGAAACGCCTACAACAGCATCCACCTGCTCGATCGAGCCGCGGAGTGCTACCGCCAGGCCCGCGCCCTGTCAGCCCAAACGGGAGACCGCCGGGGCGAAGCGGCCAACCTCCACAATCTCGCCTACAACCTCTTGCAGCGGGGCCAGCTCGCCGCTGCCGAAGCTCTCTTCCGGCAAACCCTGGCATTGCACCGCCAAAACAACTTCCCTTCGGGAGAGGCGGCCACCCTGCAGGGATTGGCTCAGATCGCTTTCCGGCAAGGACGCTCGCCCGAGGCCCACATGGACTACCAGCAGGCGCTCGGCGTCTACCGCCGCGCCGGCCTGAAGGGCAACGCCGCCGAAGCGCTCAACAACCTGGCCGAGGTGAGCTTGGATATGGGCGAGCTGGCCCAGAGCCGGCGGGAGCGTGAGGAAGCGCGCCGTCTCGCCGCCGCCGATCACCAGGACGACGGCGTGGCCCGCGCCGACCGCGGCATCGCCGACGTCCTGCGCCGGCAAGGAGACCTGGCGGCGGCGCGGGCACTCTACGAACAGTCGCTCGCCACCTACGAGCGGCTGCAGCTGCCCGGCAAGCAAGCGGGGATTCTCGACGAGATCGGCGTCACGCTCACTCTCCAAGGTGAGCTGGTGGAGGCCCTGAAGCGCTTTCGGCAGGCCCTCGACATCACCCGCCAGCGGGACGACCACGCCGCCGAGGCGGAGGTGCTCATCCACCAGGCGCAAGCGCTCTGGCGCTGGGACGCGTTCAGGGAAGCCATGCCGGCTCTGGAGCGGACCCTCGCCACGGTTCGCGACACGCAGGAGCCGAGGACCGTGATCGAGGCCCTACTCACGCTCGGTCTCGTGCAACTGGACCTGGGCGACCGTGCCAAGGCCCGCCGGAGCTTCGAGGAAGCGCTGCGGATCTCCCGCCGCCGGGGAGCGCGCAGCCAGATCGCCGCGGCCCTGGCAGGTCAGGGCGCTCTCCAGCTCGCTCAAGGGAAGAACGCCGAGGCTCGCACCCAGCTCGAACAGGCCCTGAAGATCCGCCGCGAGTTGGGCGAAAAGCTCACGGCTGCCGAAAGCCGCCTCGCCCTGGCGGAGTTGGCCCTGAGCGAGAATCACGCGGCGCAGGCCGAAGCCGAGGCCCGCGCCGCCGCCGCCGAGCTCAAGGCTCTCGCCAACCCGCCCGGCGAGAGCTCGGCCGCCCTGCTGCTCGTCCGTTGCCTGCTGGCCCAGAGAAAGTCCGCCGAGGCCGCAAAAACCTTGGCCGAATCCGCACGGCTGCTCGACGCCAGCCAGGAGCCCGCCGTGCGCAAGGCCGTCGCCGAGCTGCGGCTGCGGGTGGGTGGGGCTACGCCCTCCTGAACCCTGGTGGAGGAGACGGACGACGGCTTCACACCGATCTTGGGGTAGATGTCTCCAGCGCCCGCTCGATGCTCACCAGGTCGAGCTGGGCACGCGCCAGGTTGCCGTAGTGCCGGTCGAGCACGAGGAGGAGGAAGTACTCCTCGCCGCCGCCCAGACCGCGGGCCATGTAGTAGCGATCCGAGGTGGTGAGCAGAATCTCCTCGAGGGCCTCGCCGCCACCCGTACGGCCGACGGCGCGCCGTTGCTCGCGCAGCAGCCCGGCGACCGCCGCGGCCATCTCCGCCCCCAGCTCCATCCTCTCGGCAAAACCCGCCGACTCCGCCACCGCACCGGTTTCCGTATCCACCAGTACCAGTCCGAGCGCGCCTTTGATCGCCCGCCCGCGCTTCAACGCCTCCGCCAGCGGGCCGAGGACGTCCAGCTTCGGCCGCCGGCGCCGCGGCGGCCGGCTCTCCCCCGCCGCTGGCGGCGGGGTCGCAGCTGGAGGCGAGTCGCCGTTTTCCCGCTCGTCCTGGAGACGCATTCCTTCCATGAGCAGATAGCCCAGGCCGGCTCCGATCTCGGTCTCCACCGGCGGGCAGGCGTCCGAGATCTCGATGTCGGTGTCCTCCCAGGTGACGATCTCCAGGGCCGCGGCCTGGCCGGACAGCTCTCCCGTCGCCGCCCCCACCAGGCGGCCGCCGCGGAAGAAGAGCTTCCCAGAGCGCCCCAGGGAGGTGATGGTGAGGGTGCACGTCTTGCGCTCCAGCTCCAGGAGCTGCAGGAAGGACGGCAGGGTGATGTTCTCCACCCGTCCCTTCACCCGTTGCGCCAGCAGCTCGCCGATCTTGGTCTTCAGCGTCAAGACGTTGAACGGTTTGGTGAAGCACTCCACGGCGCCGTCCAGGCGGGCGGCCGTCTCGTTGCCGCCAAGGGCCGTCATGACGACCACCGGCACGCTGGCAAAGTGACGCCGCAGGTGGGCGAGCAGCTCGAAGCCGTCCATCTCGGGCATCCGCAGATCGGTGAGCACCAGGTCGACCCGTTCGGCTTCGAGGACGGCAACGGCCTCCACGCCATTGGCCGCGGTGGCGACCTTGACCCCGCGCCGCCGGTCGGTAAGCCCGGCGGCCAGCGCCAAGCGGACCGAGGATTCGTCGTCGACTACAAGCACCGTCTTCATGGACATCTCACTCCGCACGCCAAAGCCGGATTAGTATAGGGATACCACTAGAGACTCGGGTTCTGCAACGAACTGCCCGGCGAAGCCCTGCCGACGGAGAACTTGATGGAACGACGACAGTTCGCCCTCGTTGGACTCCTGCTCAACTCGCTGCTCCTGGCGGCGACGGCGGGGGCCCAGAACAGCCCGCCGCCGGCGCCGGCGGCAAGTTCCACGGCGGCAGGAGAAATCGTCTGGCACATCGTCCGCCCCGGGGATACCCTGGAGCAGATCGCCGCCCGCTACCTCGGTTCCGTGCAGCGCTGGAAGGAGCTGCAACGGCTCAATCCGGCGATCGCGGACCCCAACCGCATCGAGCCCGGCCAGCGCGTCCGACTTCCGGCGGTGTTGCAGGCGCTGCCCGCCGCCACTCTCAACCGGTTGTCGCGCCAGGTCGAGGACCAACCTTCTCCCATCGCCTGGACCGATGCCAAGCTGGGAGATGTGCTGGGGGAGAGGGATGGCGTCCGCACGTATCGCAAGTCCTCCGCCGAGCTCCGCTTCACCGACGGCGCCCACCTGACGGTGACGGAGGATTCGCTGATCTTCCTCCGCCGCTCGGGCACGACGCTCAAGGGCGTGGAGAGAAAATCCATCGAGCTGATGACCGGACAGGCCGAGCTCGACGCGCGCGCCAACGCGCCGGCCGCCGCCGCGCCGGAGGTGGAGATCGTCGTCGGCGCCTCGCGAACGACACCCCGGCCCGACAGCTCCGGCGGCGCCCAGACCCGCGCCCGGCGAGCCGAGGAAGGGAGCGCCAAGCTGATGGTCTACAGCGGCGAGAGCGAGGTCGAAGCAGGCGGCGCCAAGATCAAGGTGCAGCACGGCATGGGCACGTCCGTCGCGCCGACGGGACCGCCGTCGCCTCCCGAAAAGCTGCTGGCCGCGCCGGCGGGCACCGACCCCGCCGCGGGCGCCGAGCGGGCTTGCGCCGACCCGCTGTTTTCCTGGCAGGCGGTGCCGGCAGCCGCCGCCTACACCGTCGAGATCTGCCACGATCCCGGTTGCGCGGAGCTGGTCGAAAGACAGACCGGTGAGACGGGCGCGCAGTGGCGCCCCTCAACTCCCCTGCCGGTGGGGAGCTTCTACTGGCGGGTCACGGCGCGCAGCCCCAACGGCCTCGACGGCTATCCCAGCGAGCCCTCGCGCCTCACCGTCACCTCCGAGCACACGGGCATGCAGGCGCCGACCGGCAGCCTCCAGGTCGGCGGCCCCCAGGTGCGGGTGGGCGACCGGCTGATCACTTCCGCCGCGGCCACCGTCCAGGTCACCGCGGTGGGAGCGGACGGCGCCCCGGCGCGCTGGCTGCCGGTGATCGGCGGCCAGGAGGCGACGGCCTGGCCGGCGGCGTGGCCGGCCGGCGCACATACCGCCGGCGCCCTGGCGATCGACGGCTGCGGCCATCGCGTTCCCCTCACCCCCGTGGCTTTCGTGACCGACACCGAGCCGCCCATCATCCGCTGGCAGGTCGGCGATCAGAAATCGCTCTCCGACCGGCTGGCCCCCGACAGCGAAAGCACCCGCCGGAAGCTGCGCGGCCGGCGCGGCAGCGGTCACCCGGCAACCGACGCCTGGCAGACGCAGGCCGGCGTTTGGCAGCTTCCCGTCCCCTGGGTGAAGGAGAGGCGGGGCGTCTACGCCCAATTTCCCGTGGAGATCAAGAGCGACCGTCCGCAAGCCTTCCTCGCCGCGCCGGACACCACTCTCGCGGCCGACGGCAAGAACGACCGGCTCGACGATCGAATCCTCTGGGTCGCGGCCGACGACGCCGGGGCCGGCGTCGAGCGCCTGGTCTTGAGGAGCCGCACGGAGAAGGACCGCGTCGTGCTGGAGGTGGAAGCCGTCGACATGGTGGGCAACAGCAGCAAGAAGGAGATCGTGCTGCGGCAGCTGAGATAGGAGTCATTCCGCCGCCAGCTGCGTCGTGGGCAGCCACTGCGCTTCGAGCGTGAGGCTCACCGGCGACTGCGCGAGCCGCGGAATGGCATCGTCGAACTGCCAGCGGAAGCCGTGCTTGGCGACGATGCGGTCGAGCTCGTCCGCCACCGCGGCGGCGTTGGAGGGACGGCGGGTGGGCTCGCGCTCGAGGAGCAGGAGCACCAGCGTCTCGAGCTCGGGAGGAATGCCCGCGGTCCGCGTGCTGGGGGTCTTGAGAACGCTGAAGAAAGTGGCCTGGATGATGTCCGACACGTCGACGCCGCCGAACGGCTTGGCGCCGGTGAGGCACTCGTAGAGGATCACTCCCAGCGCGAACAGGTCGCCGGACCGCGTGTGGCCAGCCCCGCGCAGGCTCTCGGGCGGCAGATAGCCCGGCGTGCCGAAGACCAGCCCTTCGGAGCGGCTCGCCGCGGCCATGAAATCCGCGATCCCGAAGTCCGTCACCTTGATCGAGCCGTCGCGTCCCAGCAGCACGTTGGCCGGCTTGACGTCCCGGTGCACGATGTCCCGGCTGTGCGCCGCGGCGAGGCCGTGGGCGATCGCCGCGCCCAGCGGCACCACCTCCCGCGGGCTCAACCGGCCGCGGCGCAGCAGCAGGTGCTCGAGGCTCACGCCGTCCACCAGCTCGAGCGCCATGAAGGCGCCGTCCGGCGCGTCTTCCACGTCGTAGACGGCCACCACGTTGGGATGGCTGAAGCGCGCCGCCGTCACCGCCTCGCGCACCAGCTGAGTGATGAGATGAGCCCGCTTGTCCGCCTGCAGGTCGACTCCCAGCCGCACGGTCTTCAACGCCACCGGGCGCTGCAACTTGGGATCCCAGCCGCGAAAGACGGTGCCCATGCCGCCCGTGGCGATGAACTCCACCACCTGGTAACGGCCCAGGAACACGTCGCCCAGAGCCTCCCGCTCGGAGATGCCGCGGCGCAGAGCGTCGAAGCTGCGGCGCAGGTCGTCGATCTCGTTGCCGCCCGCCGGGGCCGAGCTGGTCCTGGCCAGCGCGCGCTGGTCCTGGGCAAGCTGGCGGATGGGGCGCACGACGGCGATCCACGCTCCTCCCGAGAGGGCGGCGATGAGCAGCAGGGCCGAGCCGAAGGCCAGAGCCGACTCCCGTCTCAGTCCCCTCGCGACCGCCTCGGCCACCTTCGCCGGTTGGCGCGAAAGCACGACCCAATCGGACTCCGGCACCGGTGCGCTGGCGCCCAGAACCTCATCGCCCCGACGGTCGCGGAAGCGGCTGGAGCCCCGAACCCGGCCCAGGAGTGCGCGGGAGACCAACACGGGAGGAAAGGCGTCGAGCGACGCGTCGCTGCCCAGCAACAAGTGTCCGCGAGCAGCTCTCTGCTCACCTCGGCTGGCCAACGCCAGCACGGCCTCCTGTCCCAGGTCCTCAGGGTGGAGCACCTCGTCGAGCAGCGAGCCGTCACAGATCAGGCGCACCGCGCCCACACCTTGAGGCAGAGGCGCCGAGATCCGCACCACCGGCGGCTTGACGCTGGTGACGATCGACACCGGTTCCAGCCAGGGCCCGGCGAGCCCGGCCTCGGCCCGCCGCCGCGAGGTGTCGTCCTTGAGCTGCACCCGCATCACGGTTTCGCCGTGGCCGTTGACCACGGCCAGTGCCTCGACCCCGAGGGACGACCAGGTCTGGAGGCTCTGGACCAGAAGCTCCTGGGCCTCGGGCGAGTGGGGATTGGCGAGGCCGCGGTTGCCTGCCAGGCCGCGAACCAGGGCCAGCCGGGTATCGAGAAACGCGCCGACGCGGTCGGCGGCGGTCTGGGCGGCCAGGTTGTGGGTCTTGAGAACCTGCCCGAGGAGGGCGTCGCGGTTGACGCCGACGAGCCCGAAGTAGGAGATGGCGAGCGGCAGCAAACCGACCGCCGCCAGGGCCAGCGCGACGCGTGCAAGGAGAGAGAATCGCCAGCGGAGCATGGACGGACGCTTTACTTCGCCGCTGTCCGCAGCCGGTCCAGGATCTCGGCAATCTCGGCAACGGGCGGCGGCGGGCCGCCGTCGAGGCGGGCCTTCAGCAGGCGCTCCAGCGCGCGGGCATGCTCCGTGACGCCGGGAAAGCCGAAGGTGGCACCCGCTCCCACCAGGGAGTGGGCGAGACGGTGGAAGACTCGCATGGGCTCGGCGGCCCAGCCTGCTTGCTGGGCGGCCGTGCCGGCGTCCTCGACCTCGGTCAGGCGGTCGGGAAGCCGGCCGGCGAAGTACCGGCGCAGCTCTTCCGTTCCAGGGTCGTCTTCCAAGTCAGCCACCTCGGCCTCAAGGCAGGGAGGACCAGATCTCGCGAACCGTCGCCGCCAGGGTCATGGGATCGAAAGGTTTGGAGATCACATCCACCGCTCCCATCTCCCGGTAGAGGACCACTTCCTGCGCCTGGACCCGGGCGGTCATGAAAATCACCGGTGTGGTGCCTCCGGACGGCAAACGCCGCAGGGCCTCCAGGGTCGCCGGCCCGTCCATGCCCGGCATCATGACGTCGAGGAGGACGAGGTCGGGCGCGAACTCCGCGAATCGGTTGAGAGCTTCGCCGCCGGAGGCGCAGGGCAGAACACGGAATCCACCCAGAGCCTCCAAGGCCATGGTCGCGATCACCTGAATATCAGGATCGTCTTCGACAAAAAGGATACGCTGAAGCACCGGTCGGTCCATAATCCCCCGAAGCTCCAGCCAGAGCCCTACGGGACAAGCCGGGCTGGTCGTCGTTCTTTCGTCACTCCTCGGCCTTTCGGAGTCTGGGGAATCAAGATTACGGCCCACATTACAGAAAGGCTCGCGGTGAGATAGTATGGCCCAACTGACGGAAGGCACATAGCTTGACCGAAAAGTCATCCGGTTTCGACGAGCGGTCGTCCCGCCGAATTCTCACTGTGGAAGACGATCCTGACCTGCTGCGCCTCATCCGGCGCGAGCTGGAGACCGCCGGTTTTGAAGTCTGGACCTGCCTGACGGCCGAGGAAGGGCTGGAGGTGGTGGCCAAGCGGGGCCTGCCGCACCTGGCCCTGGTGGACATCCTGCTGCCCGGCATGGACGGCATGGCCTTCGCCCGCAAGCTCCACGAGTGGAGCGATCTGCCCATCATCATGCTGACCTCCGTGGACGAAGAGGAGACGGTGGTGAAGGCCATCGAGTCGTTCGCCGAGGACTACATCCGCAAGCCGTTCAAGCCGCGGGAAGTGGTGGCGCGGGTCGAGCGGGTGTGCCGGCGGATGGGCAACTTCGCCTACACCTTGCAGCCGGTCATCAAGGTGGACGATCACCTGGCCATCGACTTCGCGCACCAGAAGGCGGCGGTGGACGGGCGGGCGGTGCCGCTGACCTCCACCGAGACGAAGCTGCTCTACGTCCTCATGCGCAGCGCCGGACGGGTGGTGGCCACCGACTTCCTGCTGCGGCGCCTGTGGCCCTCGGACGAGGTGTTCGAAGACACGCTCCGCGTCCACGTCCACCGGCTGCGGTCGAAGATCGAGCCCGAGCCCGCCCGTCCACGCTACGTCGTCACCGAGCGCGGCACCGGTTATCGCTTCCCGCCGGTGACCGCTTAGAAGACCCGCCGCGCCGGCCACGGCGTCGGCGTCCGCGCCGCCAGCACCGAGCGGATCGTTTCCAGCAGCTCCCGGTTCGAGGTCTGGGACTTGACGAGGACCGAGGAGGCTCGGCTGGCCACTTCGGCGTCCACCTCGAGGGCCGAGAAGATCAGCACGGGCGTGGGCGGCGTGAGATTGCCCAGCAGCGCCAGCAGGTCCAGGCCTGAGCCGTCCGGCAGGGCAAGGTCCAGGATCACCAGGTCGAAGTGCTCCCGGGCCAGGCAGCGGCGGGCCTCCGCCAGGGTGGAAGCCGGCTCCACCTCGGATTCCCCGGCGACGATGGCGGCCACCACCCGCTGCAGGTCCGGGTCGTCCTCGACGTGCAGGATGCGGGCTCTATCAGTCTGCGCCCCCCGCACCGCCCGCCGCACGGCCCCCAGAAGCTGGACCTCGTCGATCGGTTTGGCGAGCCAGTCCACCACCCCCAGGGCGCCGCCGTCGAGCTCCGTCCGTCCTTCCTTCGCCCGCACCGACACCACGACGATGGGCAGCCGGCTGGTCGCCGCCTCGGCTCGCAGCTCACGGATCAAGGAGATGCCATCCTGATCGGGAAGCGCGAGATCGACGGTCATGGCCGCGTAGCGCCGCTCAAGGACCAGCCGCTTGGCCATCGCCGCATTGGCTGCCACGTCGGCATCGAAGCCCTCCCGCTCCAGCATCAAGACGAGCAGGTTGGCGATGTCGACGTCGTCCTCACAGATCAGAATTCGGGGGCCGCCGCTCGGCTGGGGCCCGGCGGCGGCGCCCCCCCACTCCGGCAGCTCGAAAGCGAAGGTGGTGGCCACTCCCGGTTCGCTCTCGAATCCGATGCGGCCGCCGTGGCGTTCGACGATCGCCTTCGAGATGCTGAGGCCCAGGCCCGTGCCGCCCTTTTCACGTGTCGAGGAGATGTCCGCCTGGGCAAACTTCTCGAAGATGGAAGCCTGGAACTCCGGTGGGATCCCCTTGCCGTGGTCGGTCACCGAGATGCGCACCCGGTTGCCGTTGCAGCGTGTGGCCGCGATCTCGACCAGGCCGCCCCGCGGCGAGAACTTGCAGGCATTGGACAGCAGATTGGTGACCACCTGCTGGAGGCGGTCGGCGTCGGCCCAGACCCGCAGGGCCTCGACTCCGGAGACGATCCGCAGCTCGACCTCGTAGGTCGTGGCATAACCCCGGTTGCTCTCCGCCGCATGCTCCAGCAGCGGCATCAGCTCCAGGGAAGCGAAGCGGAATCCCATCTTGCCGGACTCGATCTTCTCGATGTCCAGGATGTCGTTGATCAGGCGCCCCAGCCGGTCGCTGTTCTTGGCGGCGATTTCCAGCAGCCCGCGGGCCTTCTCCGGCAACTCACCGGAAACGCCGCCGGCGAGCAGCCCGAGGGCGCCACGGATGGAAGTCAAGGGCGTGCGGAGCTCGTGACTGACGACCGAGATGAAGTCGTTCTTCATCTGCTCGACCTGCTTCTGCTGCTGAACGTCGCGGGCCACGGCGTAGATGAGCCGCCGCTCCGGCGCCGAGGTGGCGCGCCAAGCCAGCCAGCGGTAGGAGCCGTCCCGGGTCAGAAAGCGGTTCTCGAACTCCACCACGCCGACGCCGAGCCGCAGCCGCTGCCGCTCCGTCTCGGTCAGCGCCCGGTCGTCGGCATGGACGAGCTCGACGAACGGCCGCGACAGCAGCTCCTCGAGGGTGTAGCCCAGAACCCTCTCCCAGGCCGGATTGAGGTGCTTGAAATAGCCGTCGTAGCCGGCGATGCAGAGCATCTCGACGGACATGTCGAAAAACCGGTCGCGCTCCTGCTCGGCCCGAGCCCGGTCGTCGATCTCGGCTTGCAGGGCGGCGTTGGTGCGGGCGAGCTCGGCCGCGTGACGCTTCCGCACCTCTTCCTCCCGCAACCGCTCGGTGACGTCCAGCGCGTGTCCCAGCACGTAGGGAGCCGCGGACTCCGCCGTCACGAGACGGTTGCGATACATCCAGACGCGCTCCGTTCCATCCCGAGCCACGACCCGCATCAAGCCCTCAGCCGGCTGGCCGGCCCGCAGGCGATCCAGGTACTCGGCAAACGAGCCTCTCGTCGCCGGCGCCAGGAGGTCGCGCAGGTTCCTCCCCGCCAGCTCCTTGGTCGAATATCCCAGCGCCTGGGCGGCCGCCGGATTGACCATCAGCAGGAAGCCTTCGTTATCGTGGGTGCAGATCAGGCCGAAGCTCTCGGCCACCAGGTCTCGATAGCTGCGCTCGCGGGCGCGCAGCGAGCGCCGGGTCCGCCGGACGATGACCCGCGCGAGGAACGCCGACAGCGCGATCGCGAAGACCACCGCGACCAGCCAGGCGACCTCAGCCCGAGCCATCGTTCCACTCGTTCGATTGCACGAGACTCAATCCTGACGGATCGGGGAGGTTGTGGCAAGCCGGGGGCCGGCAGGCCCCCTTACTCTCTCTCGTCGGGACTTTTTGCTACGCCGCGACCGCTACCGCTTCCACCGCCACCTCGACCTCTTCGAAGCGGGCGCTGAAGTGACGCAGCACCTTGGGGGCGAAGGTCATCCGCAAGCCCTTGAGGCTGTGGCGCTGCGCGCGGATGTCCTCCAGCACGCCGGTCACGTACTCCAGATGCGAGTTGGTGAAGACGCGCCGCGGCACGGCGAGACGGATGAGCTCCATGGGGGCAGGAATGAGCTCCCCGGTCACCGGATCGTCCTTGCCAAACATGACGCTGCCGATCTCCACGCCGCGAATGCCGCCTTCGCGATAGAGGGCCACGGACAGTGCCTGAGCGGGGAATTGATGCTGGGGAATGTGCGGCAGGAGCTTCTGGGCGTCGATGTAGACCGCGTGGCCGCCCGTCGGCTGCATGATGGGGATGCCGGCCGCCGTCAGCGTGGCGCCGAAGTGCTCCACCTGACTGACGCGGAAGCGCAGATAGTTCTCGTCCAGCACTTCGCGCAAGCCGCGGGAAACGGCCTCGAGATCGCGCCCGGCGAGGCCGCCGTAGGTGGGAAACCCCTCGATGACGATCAGCTTCTGTTTCAGGACCTCGAGAAGATCCTCGTTGCGGGTGGCGAGGAAACCGCCGATGTTCGCTAGGCCGTCCTTCTTGGCGCTCATGGTGCAGCCGTCGGCGAAACTGAAGATCTCGCGCACGATCTCGGCGACCGAGCGGTGCCCCTGGCCCTGCTCACGCTGCTTGATGAACCAGGCGTTTTCGGCAAACCGGCAGGCGTCGAGATAGAAGGGGATGCCGAACTCCCGGCACAGCCCGGAGACGGCCCGGATGTTGGCCAGCGACACCGGCTGGCCGCCGCCGGAGTTGTTGGTCAGCGTCAGCATGCAGGCCGGGATGTCCTCTCCCCGCTCCTCGAAGAGCTGGAGCAACCGGACGAGGTCCATGTTGCCCTTGAACGGATGGGGATTCTGGGGATCCCGAGCCTCGGCGATGACGAGATCCAGGGCGGTGCCGCCGTTGACCTCGATGTTCGCCCGGGTGGTGTCGAAGTGGCAGTTGTTGGGGATGATCATCCCCGGCCGGGTGAGCAGAGTGGAGAACAGGAGGTTCTCGGCGACGCGGCCCTGGTGGACGGGCAGGAAGTGCGCGAAGCCAAAGACGTCCTGAATGGTCTCCTGCAAGTGGAAGAAGTTGCGGGCTCCCGCGTAGGCTTCGTCCCCTTGCATCATGCCCGCCCACTGGTTGTCGGACATGGCCGAGGTTCCCGAGTCGGTGAACAAGTCGATGAAGACCGCTTCCGAAGGAATCTGGAAGAGGCTGAATCCCCCCTTGATCAGGAGACGCTCGCGCTCATCCCGCGGCAGGAGCTGAATCTTTTCAACGACTTTGACACGCCAGGGCTCAGGCAGGGCTCTGCTCATCACTTCTCCCCCCATAAGGCCGCCGGAGAGGCGGCGAAAGAAAAAACATCAAATCCCACGTTTCGAAAACGGCTTCGATGGCGTCGGTTACGGTAAGAGTGCTCGACACCACAAAAAGCGGGACAAGATTGCGGAGTCTTTTTGGTGGCGAGGGTGGGACGCGGCGTTTTCCGGGGGCGGAGGGGCCTGACCGCTATAATGGCCCCCCATGGATCCTGCGGTGATCGAGACGCGGTTACGTCACTTCTTCGACCATGTCCAGGGCCCGGAGATCGCTGCCGCCTACCTGTTCGGCAGCGTTGCCCGGGGAACCGCCGGGCCAGGGAGCGACGTGGACTTGGGGCTCCTCTATACGGAAGACCCACCGCGGACCCTCGCCGGACTCGGCCTCGAGCTCGAAAACGACGTGGAGCGGCTGCTCGGGCTGCCCGTTCAACTCGTGGTACTGAACCGCGCCCCCGTGGACCTCGTCGTCCGCGTCCTGCGGGACGGCAAGCTGCTCTTTGAGGGAAATGCCGCCAAACGAGTTCGATTCGAGGTCCGGTCTCGCATGGAGTTCTGGGACCTGGAGCCCTTCATCCGCCGATACCGCCGGCTGGAAGAGAGGACGAGTTGACCGACAGAGAGCTGGTCGCCAAGCGGCTTGCCCAGATTGAAACCTGCGTCCACGATCTACAGACCCTGGCCCGTCCCGGAGAGATTCGGCGGGACGTCCGCGAGGAACGGTTCGTCGAGCACACCTTGCAGATCGCCATTCAGGCGGCTCTCGACGTGGCGGCGCACATCGTGGCGGACGAGCACCTGGGCGAGGCCCGAACCAACCGTGAGCTTTTCGATCTGCTGGAGAGGCACCGCTGGATTCCTGACGAGTTGGCGACGGAGCTGCGCCTTATGGCGGGCTTCCGCAACGTCCTCGTCCACGGCTATGGCGACGTTGACCTCGACATCGTAGAAGAGATCGTCCGGCAACACTTGGGCGATCTCCTTCTCTTCGTGCAGGTCGTTCGGGACAAGTTATAGCTGTCCCGGCGATACCATCCCCGGGCCATGCCGATTTCTCCCACGACTCTAGTCGAGCCTCTCGTCGAGCTCCGCGATCTCAGCAAGGCCTACGAGGAGGGGAAGCAGCGGCGGATGGTGCTGTGCAATGCCAGCGCTGCCATCGCACGGGGCGAGCTGGCGGTGCTCGTCGGGCGCAGCGGCACGGGGAAGTCCACCCTGCTCAACCTCCTGTCGGGAATCGACCAGCCTGACTCGGGCGAGGTGATCGTCGACGGCGTCTCCCTCTCGGCGTTGTCCGAGCGGCAGCGGACCCTCTTCCGCCGTGACCGGATCGGTTTCGTCTTCCAATTCTTCAATCTCATCGCGACCCTCACCGTCGAGGAGAATCTGCTCCTTCCCCTGGAGCTCAAGGGGAAGGTGAGCCGGCAGCAGCGGGAGGCGGCCCTTTCGCTGCTGGACGAGGTCGGGCTGGCCGACCGGGCGGCGAGCTATCCGGACCAGCTTTCGGGCGGCGAGCAACAGCGCGTGGCGGTGGCGCGCGCCCTGGCCCACGATCCGCTCCTCGTCCTCGCCGACGAGCCCACGGGCAATCTCGACCTCGAGACCGGCCTCCAGGTGCTGGAGATCCTCGACCGCCTCACCCGCCGCGCCGGCAAGACCCTGGTGATGGTCACCCACAGCCCTGAAGTGGTCGGGCTCGCCGATCGCGTCTTCCGCATCGAGGACTGCCGGTTGGTCGAAAGGTCAACCGGAGCATGAGCGAGCGGTCCGCCGCCAGCTTTCCCTCGCCCCTCCTCTGGCGGTCGAGCCTGCGGTACCTCGTCCGCCATCCGTGGCAATTCGGGCTGGCGGTGCTGGGGGTCGCCCTGGGGGTCGCCGTGGTCGTCTCGATCGATCTGGCCAACACCAGTGCCGGACGGGCGTTCGCTCTCTCCACCGAGGCGGTGACGGGGAAGGCGACGCACCAGGTGGCGGGCGGCCCGGGCGGCCTGCCTGACGAAGCCTTCCGGCGGCTGGTGGTCGAGGCCGGAGTCGAGCGCGCGGCGCCGGTCGTCGAGGACTACGTCGCGATCCCCCGTAAGCCGGGGCAACCCGCGCGAACGTTCCACTTGATGGGCATCGACCCGTTCTCCGAGGGGCCGTTCCGAGCCTACCTCAGCGGCACGCCGGGCGGCTCGGGAACGGACCGGGCCGCTACCGATCTCGGTGCCCTTCTGACCCATCCCGGAGCTGCCGTGCTGCCGGCGGCCACGGCGCGAGAGCTGGGCCTGCGGGTGGGCGACTCGCTCACCGTGCGGGCGGCAGGCGCCGAGCGGCGGATCGAGTTGGCCGGCACCCTGGTGCCTGCGAACGAGAATACCCGCCGAGCCGTGGCCGACCTGCTGGTGATGGACATCGCCGCCGCCCAGGAGCTGCTCGGCCGGGTGGGGCGTCTGGACCGCATCGACCTGATCGTCCCTGAGGGGGCCGAGGGCCGGCGCCTCCTCGCCCGCGCCGCCGCGGTGCTCCCCGCCAAGGCCCAGATCCTCGCCGCCGGCGGCCGCACCCGGACGACGGAGGAGATGACCCGCAGCTTCCGGCTCAACCTCACCGCCCTCTCGCTGCTGGCCCTGGTCTGCGGCCTCTTCCTCATCTACAACACCATGACCTTCTCGGTAGTTCAGCGCCGGGGGCAGATCGGCATCTTGCGCGCCTTGGGAGTGACGCGCCGTGAGATCTTCGCCCTCGTGCTGGGCGAGGCGCTGGTGGTGGCCCTGCTGGGTACGGCCGCGGGGCTCGGCGCCGGCGTGCTCCTCGGGCGCGGCCTCGTGCGGCTGGTGACTCAGACGATCAACGACCTCTACTTCGTGGTCTCCGTCCGCGAGCTGACGGTGCCATTCACGACGTTGCTGGAAGGGGCCGCCATCGGCGTCTTCGCGACCCTCCTGGCGGCGCTCGTCCCCGCCTTCGAAGCCACCCAGGCACCACCTCGGGCGGTGCTGAGCCGCTCGGCCCTGGAAGCGCGAATGCGCCGGGCGCTGCCCCGGGCCAGCGCCCTTGGCGGCGTCCTCCTCCTGTTGGGCGGCGGGCTGCTGGCACTGCCCGGCGAGCTTCTGGCGTTGAGCTTCGCGGGTCTGTTCGCCGTGATTCTCGGCTGCGCGCTGCTGGCGCCGGTGGCGACCGTGAGTCTCATGCGCCTGCTGCGCCGACCTCTCGGCGCCAGCCTCGGCGTCCTGGGGAGAATGGCCGCCAACGGCGTCGTCGCCTCGCTGTCGCGCACCGCCGTCGCCATCGCGGCCCTGGTCGTCGCGGTCTCGGTGACCGTGGGAGTCGGCGTGATGATCGCCAGCTTCCGGCAGACGGTGGTGCGCTGGCTCGAGATGTCGCTCCAGGCAGACGTCTTCGTCTCCGCCCCCAGCCGGGGCGGAGGCTTCAGCGGCACCACCATCGACCCGGAGGTGGCGCAGCGGGCCGCGGCGCTGGCCGGCGTCTCGCAGGTCAATTCCATCCGCCGGGTGGCGATTCCCTCAGCCTCCGGCCCCGTGCGCCTGGTGGCGATCGGCACGACCCTGGAGGGGATCCACCGCACCTTCGAGCTCAAGGACGGGCAGCCCGGCCAGGCCTGGCCCGCCTTCCAGGACGGCGGCGCCGTGCTCGTCTCCGAGCCCTTCGCCCACCGCACCGGCATCGGCCGGGGAGGAACCGTTCGGCTGCGCACCGAGCGGGGAGACCGGGATTTCACCGTGGCCGGCGTCTACTACGACTATGCTTCGGACCGCGGCATCGTGCTGATGAGCCGGCGCACCTACCGGCGTTGGTGGAACGATCGAGCGCTCTCGGGTTTCTCCCTCTACCTCAGTCCAGGAGCGGACCCCGACCGGGTGGTCGAGCTCCTGCGGCGAACGATCGGCGCCGAGCAGGGTCTCGCCATCCAGTCCAACCGCTCGCTCAAGAAGATCTCGCTGGAGATTTTCGACCGCACCTTCCTGATCACCGGCGTGCTGCGTCTGCTGGCGGGCTTCGTGGCCTTCATCGGCGTCCTGTCGTCGCTAATGGCTCTTCAGCTCGAGCGGACTCGGGAGCTCGGCGTGCTGCGGGCGAACGGCATGACGCCCGGGCAGGTCTGGCAGCTCGTAACCTCTCAGACGGGATTGATGGGGCTCGCCGCCGGGCTCCTCTCCCTGCCCGTGGGATTGACCCTCGCGGCCATCATGATCTACGTCGTCAACCGCCGCTCCTTCGGCTGGACCATCCGCATGGAGGTCGGCCCGCAGATCCTGTTCGAAGCCCTGGCCCTCGCCCTCGCCGCCGCGTTGCTCGCCGGCCTTTACCCGGCTTTCAGGATGGCACGGACCTCGCCGGCGTTGGCTTTGCGGGAGGAGTGATGCGGCGCGCTCTAATCGTCCTTACTCTCGGGCTGGCCGCCATGGGGCTCGTCTATCTCCTCGCCCGCCCCGAGCCTCCCCTCGATCCCAGGGCCTCCCTCTCCATCGCCGAGACCCTGCGCGGCGCGAACGACGAGGGATATGCCCGAGCGATCATGCCGCGGGAGTTTCAGTTCCCGGCCGATCATGGGCCGCATCCCGAGTTTCGCACCGAGTGGTGGTACTACACGGGAAACCTGGAGTCCGCCGTGGGCCGACGCTTCGGCTTTCAGCTCACGTTCTTCCGCTCGGCCCTGGCGCCGACGATGCCGGCCCGGGAGTCCGCCTGGGCCACGCGCCAGGCCTGGCTCGCCCACTTCGCGGTCTCCGACCTCGGGGGCGGGCGGTTTCATTCGTTCGAGCGCTGGAGCCGCGGCGCGGTCGGCCTCGCGGGAGCCCAGGCCGAGCCGTTCCGAGTCTGGGTGAAGGATTGGACAGCGGAAGGATTTAGCGGGCATGCGCCTCCCATACGCCTCACCGCCTCCGAGGCAGACCTCAGGATCGATCTCGTGCTCCAGCCGGGCAAGCCACCCGTGCTCCAGGGAGACCGCGGCCTCTCGCAGAAGGGCCCCGAGATCGGCAACGCGTCCTATTACTATTCCCTCACCCGCATGCCGGTGGCCGGTACCGTGCGCCTGGGCGGCGAGCGCTTCGCCGTGAACGGCCTCGCCTGGATGGATCGCGAGTGGAGCACTAGCTCGCTGGGCCGCGACCAGGTGGGCTGGGACTGGTTTGCCCTCCAGCTCTCCGACGGCTCGGACCTGATGCTCTATCAACTGCGCCGCAAGGACGGCTCCGCCGATCCGGCGAGCAGCGGCACCGTCGTCTCGCCCGGCGGCGAAGTGCGGCATCTGGCTCTTCCCGACTTCCAGATCGCAGGCTCCGGGGTTTGGCGGAGCCCGCGCAGCGATGCCCGCTATCCGGCGCGCTGGCACATCCGGATCCCCTCCGAAAAGCTGGACCTCGAAATTCGGCCGGTGCTCGCGGACCAGGAGCTGGACGTCTCTTTCCGCTACTGGGAAGGCGCCGTAGACATCGAGGGCAGCCGGCAAGGCCGTCCCATCCGCGGACGTGGCTACGTGGAGCTCACCGGCTACAAGGCCACGGAGCACCGGTAAGAACTCCACCCCTCTGAGCGTTGGGGGATTGTGCGCGTTTCCCTTCAAACACGCACGCACCACCCGCACCGGTGCCCGCCGTTGGGGACGGAGAGAGCCTCCTCACCCTCTTCCTACGAACGGGCACCGGCGCGGTTTCTTGATTGTGAGATGATTTCGCAAATCGACCCAGGAGGTCCTCATGAAGATGCCATTTCGCTCGTTTTCGTTGGCCCTGCCGGCCGCGCTGCTCCTCACCGGCGGGCTGACCGCCAAGCCACCGGCGAAGCCCGTGGCCGCCGCCAAGGCTCCGGCTGCGGCCCAGGCACCGCGGCAAGCCAAGCCGTACACCATCGACCAGTTCCTCGTCAACACCTCCTATGGCGGCGCTTCGTTCTCGCCCGATGGTCGCAAGATCCTCGTGGGTTCCAACCAGACGGGGGTCTTCAACGTCTTCGCCATTCCCTTCGACGGCGGCAAACCCATCCAGCTCACCGACTCCAAGGTGAGCGCCATTCAGGCGGTGGGCTACTTCCCCAACGACGAGCGGTTCCTCTATGTCAGCGACCAGGGTGGAAATGAGAAGACCCATCTTTATGTCCAGTCGCCGGACGGCAAGTCCCGGGATCTGACGCCGGGAGACAAGCTGCGCGCCGAGTTCGAGGGCTGGGCGCCGGACGAGAAGGCATTCTTCCTCTCCACCAACGAGCGCGATCCGGCGGCCATGGACCTCTACGAGATGTCGGTAGACGGCTACGACCGCAAGCTCCTCTACACCAACGACGGCGGCTTCGCGCTCGGCGGCATCTCGCCGGACCGCCGCTGGGTGGCGCTGGTCAAGGCAATCTCCACGTCGGATTCCGCGATCTATCTCTACGACCGGACCGCCTCCAAGCTGACCCGGCTGACGCCGGAGACGCCGAACGAAGAGGTCGCCAATGGGCCCGAGACGTTCAGCCGCGACAGCGGTAGCCTCTACTACACCACCAACCTGGGCTCGGAGTTCGCCTATCTGGTGCGCTATGAGCTCGCCACGGGAAAACGGACGGAAGTGGTCCGCACCCAATGGGACGTCTCGGGCGCCGGCCTGTCGCGCGACGGCCGCTTCCTCACCGTGGCCATCAACGACGACGCCCGAACCGATCTGCGAGTCTTCGACGCCGCGACCTTGAAACCCGTCGAGCTTCCCACCCTGCCGGGCGCCGACGTCACCGGCGTGACCTTCTCCAAGGACAGCTCGCGGATGGCTTTCTACGCCGAGTCCGCCGGCCCGCGCGATCTCTACGCGCGTAACGTCGCCGGCGGCGAGGTGCGCCAGCTCACTCACGCGCTCAACCCCGCCATCGACGCCGCCGACCTGGTGCCGCCGCAGGTGGTTCGTTTCAAGTCCTACGACGGCCTCGAGATCCCGGGCCTGCTCTACCAGCCCCGCGGCGCCTCCGCCGGCAGCAAGGTGCCCGCCCTGGTCTCGGTGCATGGCGGACCGGGCGGCCAGTCACGGGTGGGCTACAGCGGCTTCACCCAGTTCCTGGTCAACCATGGCTACGCGGTCTACGCCATCAACAACCGGGGGAGCAGCGGCTACGGCAAGAAGTTCTTCGCCCTCGACGACCGCAAGCATGGCGATGCCGACCTCGACGACTGCGTCGCCAGCAAGAAGCTGCTCAGCGGTACCGGCTGGGTCAATCCCGACCGCATCGGCATCCTCGGCGGCAGCTACGGCGGCTACATGGTGCTCGCCGCTCTTTCCTTCCGGCCCCAGGCCTTCAGCGTGGGAGTCGACCTCTACGGCGTCTCCAACTGGCTTCGCACCCTGCAGAGCATTCCCGAATGGTGGGGGCCGGCCCGCGACGCGCTCTACAAGGAGCTCGGCGATCCGGTGAAGGACGCCGACTATCTGCGCCGCATCTCGCCTCTCTTCCACGCCGACCAGATCGAACGTCCGCTCATCGTCCTCCAGGGAGAGAACGACCCCCGAGTCCTGAAGAAGGAATCGGACGAGATCGTCGAGGCGGTGCGCAAGAAGGGCGTACCCGTCGAGTACCTCATCTTCCCCAACGAGGGGCACGGCTTCGCCCGCAAGGAGAGCCAGGAGAAGGCCTACCAGTCCACCCTGGAGTTCCTGGACAAGTACCTGAAGGGTAGCGGAGCGACGGCCAGCTCCAAGTAGGAGGCGGATCGGACCTACGGCACCGGCCCGCTCGCGGCAATCGAGTCGGCCGGCGCCGCCGGCGCCACGCTCAAGCTCGGCAGGAAAATCTCCTGCGGCACATGGCGCAGCAGCTCCGCGGTGCAGAACTCCACCATCTCCTCCTCGAGCTCTCGCCGGTAGGCCACGTAATCGTTCTCCTGTTCGAGGGGCCCGGTGAACAGGGGGGCTTCGGGATACAGGCGAACCATGGCCTTGAAGGCATCCGACGCCAGTCGGAACGGGCCGACGCTCACCGAATGGAGGCTGGCGAGCCGCAGGGAGCCGAACACCTGCCGGAAGAGGCGGCGGTACTGCTCGCGGAAGTCCTCGGTGTAGATCAGCGGATCGAAGCGCAGTCCCAATCGCCATCCCCGTTCCTGGAGCCGCTCCATGGCCCGGATGCGGCGATCGACCGAAGGCGTCTCATGCTCTTGGGCCGCTTGTATCTCCTCGGGCGTGAAGCTGAATGCCACCACCACGTTGGGCGGCGCCTCCATGTCCAGCAACGACTTGATCTGCGTGCTCTTGGTGCGCAGCTCCAGGATCGCCTGAGGGAACCTGGAGAAGAAAGGCACGAAGCTCGCGGCGAGGCGCGTCACGGGCTCCAGGGCCAGGCTGTCGCAGTGGTAGCCGGAGAAGAACCACAGCTCCTCGCCCGGCAGCGACCGGATCTTCTCCTCCATCTCCCACTGGTAGTCCTCGTAGTTGACGAACACCACGTAGTGAGCCGAGCGGAACATTCCCTGGAGGTAACAGTAGCGGCAGTCGTAAATGCAATTGAGCATCGGATCGAAGACGAAGCTCCGGGCTCTCGCGAGCCCGAACCCCGGCGGCGCTTCGTGCACGAAGTTGCGGTGCTTCTTCGCCAGGATCAGCGACGGCCGCCGCTTCTGCAGGCGGAAGTGTTGGGCGCGGCGGTTGAAGATCTCGCCGTAGCGCGCGCAGGGAACCACCTCGGCGTCCGGAAACCGGTTCTGGATCGCCAGCGTCCGCGGATGATTCAAGACGTCTTCTTCAACGTAGATCATCGCCGGACCTTCCTTCGAGCACGGGAAGGCGGCAGGGACTGGCGGAAAACCGCGCCAGCTCCGCCGCCAGGGCGGCAAGGTCGCGGGCGAAAGTCTCCAGGTCGCCGAGGTTGCGGGCGATCAAGTGCTCGAGGAAGGTGCTGGACATTCGCCGCGAGAGGGTCGCGTCCGAGTTGTCGGAGACCACTTTGAAGCAGTGCACCAACTCGGCGACGGAAAACCGGCAAGCGGTGGGATAGAAGCCCGCGGCCTCGCTGTCGTACACCCACGGCAGCGAGTACTCCTCCTCCACCCGCTCGATAGTCAGCACCGGCACCGTGGGCCGCGGACTGTCCACCACCAGTTGGGGATACCACGAGGTTCCACTGGCGCCGTCGGAGATCTTGTGCGCGATGACGCTTTCGCCCACCGCCCGCGCGCTGTGCCCGCCCAAGCCGACGTTGATCCAGGCGCGCCCCATCTCACCGCCGGAGAAGAGATGGAGGTACGCGGTGGCCGCCGCGGTGGCCGCCTTGCCCAGTCCGGAGACGATCAGCCAGGAATCTTCCCCGCGATAGATGGAAAAAGGCGCCTCGGCAGCCGGCTCCATGGCGAAGCGCTCTACCAGCGCTCGGGCCTCGGCTTGAAGGGCTACGACGAAGCGAAGCATGGGGGATCCGATGGCTTTACTCTCCGAGAACAGGGCCGCGACGGCCGTCGCCGAAGCGGGTTCCGGACCTCATCTTCTCAAGCGCCAGAGGGGCCGTCAAACCTTTGTGATGCCGTTTTGGTGAGCCTGCCGCGCGGAAAAAGGGTGGGTAGAGGGAAGCCCCCGGAGAGGAGGCGTCCCTCTACCCGAGGGGAGAGAGGGTCGAGGAGAACGCTGGAGCCGTCGTGACAGGGCTCAGAAGCGCATCCCCAGAGGATCGAGGTTCTCGCCACGGATCAGGGCGGGACCCGGCTGGTGAGTCGAATCTTCGAAGAACCGGCGGACCTGCAGCGGGTCCGCGTGCGCCAGGCGGTGGTAGAAGCGGAGGGCCGTTTCGACCTCCGTCCGCCAGAGACTGCAGCGTTCTTCCGAGGGTTCGCGGCGGTCTTCCCCCTCCTGGGACGAGGTGACATAGGTGCTGTGGCTGCAAGCGAGCCGTGCCCAACAACCGCGGCACGGCTCGGCCTCACCACCGGCATCCCCGTCGTCCTCGCCCCAAGGGCTTGGCGCCGGCCGCAGGTCCATGCGGTCCAGGAAGGAGCGTGGATAGATGTCTGCCACGGGCATCAAGCCGCCGAAGCGACTGCGCTCGCCATAGAGGGAATCCAGCGGCTCACAGTGCATCAGCCGGTCGACGATCCGGGTCAGGGGCCTGAAATCCACCGGCAGGCGCTGGGCGGTGAGGGCATCGGACATCTCGTCGCACACCTTCAGCAGGTCGGCATGAGCCTCGCGCAGCCGGCCTCGCCCCGCGTCCCTGCGTGCCGCGGAATCCTCGAGGAACGTCGCGTCCAAGTGGCGAATGCCCGTTCGCTTTGCCCATTCCCAGACATCGAGGAGCCGCCCCTGATCCAGCACGCAGTGCACCGTCAGCCGCTCGTGCAGCCGATCCAGCAGCAGGCGCACAGCCGGTTCGGCGTTCCATGCGGCAACGCCGAGCCCGGCATCGTTTCGCGCCGGATAGCTGCCGCAGAGCAGCCGCACCTGGACCGGCAGTCCGGCGAGGAGGTCGGCCACCGCGGGCGTCACCTCCCGGGCGTCGAGAGTGAGGTCGAATGCCACCTCCTGATGCAGAACGGCGGCTTGCCGGGACGCCGCGACCACGATCCGCTCCAGAACGCCGCGGGCAGGAAGCGCTCCGCCCCAACTCAGGTGAAGCTTGACGCGGCCGGCGCCGGCGCTCTGCGGCAGCACGAAGCCGATGATCTCCAGGGCCGTTTCCTCTCGCGCCTGGTCGATGCGGGCATGGAGCTCGCCGTCCACCCGGTAGACCGTCCCCATGCTCCAGCCCCCGTCCAGCTCCTGAGCACCGGCCTCCTCGGCAAGGGCGGTCCAACTCGCTCCGCCGTCGCTGGTCAGCAGGTCCTCGCTGGCCAGCCAGCCCAGAACGCTCTCGTCCAGGTCCCCGGTCTCCAAGGCCGGCGCGATGTGGAGCTGCAGCTCCTCGGGGACGTCGACCACCGCCGCCCGCTCCAGGTCATAGATCAGACTGCAGGAGCCGTTCTCCTCGATCAGTGGATGGAGACCGCGCAGCCTCAGAGCACCGGGCATCGGCATGGTAACGACGGGAAACATGATTCGTCCTCCTTGAAGGCCGGCGACGGCTCAGCCAGCACCCCCTAAGTCCGAGTGTCCGGGACGTCTGAACCATTTCGCCTCTAAAGTCATCGTTTCCGCTGGGCCGCTTTTCGGGACAAGAATCCTCAACTTTCTTCCCGCAGCCCTTTTTTCAGGTTTTGCGAGGAAGAAGTGATCACGCAGGGGCGGATTAATTCCGCCCCTGGTGCGGCAGCAAGAGAGCTAGCGGACGGGGGGTCCAGGCTTCAGCCAGCGGTCGAGCCAGGAGAGCACGGTGTCGTGCCAGAGGACGCTATTGGCGGGCTTGAGCACCCAGTGGTTTTCATCCGGGAAGTAAAGGAGCTGGCTGGGAATGCCCCGGCGCTGCAAGGTCGTGAAGGTGGCGATCCCCTGGTTGTCCGGCACCCTGTAGTCGAGGCCGCCATGGACCACCAGCTCCGGCGTCTTCCAGCGCTCGACGAAATTCGCTGGGTTGTGCTTCTCGTAGTTGGCGGCGCTCTGCCAGTAGGGACCGCCGTTCTCCCACTCGGGGAACCAGAGCTCTTCGGTGCCGTAGTACATCATCCGCTGATCGAAGATGCCATCGTGCACCACCAGGCAGCGGAAGCGGTCGGGCCAGTTGCCGGCGATCCAGTTGATCATGTAGCCGCCGTAGGAGGCGCCGAGGGCGCACGCCCGGTCGCCGTCGAGCCAGGGATAGCGGGCGACGGCGGCCTCCAGGCCTTTCTGGAGGTCGATCAGCGGCTTGCCGCCCCAGTCCATGCGGATGGCGTCGGTGAACGCCTGGCCATAGCCGGTCGAGCCGTGGAAGTCGATCATCACCACGCCGTAGCCGGCGCCGGCGTAGGCCTGAGCATTCCACCGGTAGTGGAACTCGTTGTTGAACGACCCCTGCGGCCCGCCGTGGATGAGGAAAGCCACCGGGTACTTCTTTCCCGGCTCGAAGCCCGCGGGTTTGACGGCCCAGCCGTAGACCGTGTCGCCGCCTGCCCCCGGGAACGAGAACTGCTCGGGCTCGCCCAGCCGTGCCGCCGCAACGCGACCGGCATTTACGTGGGTGATCTGGTTGACGCCGGTGCCGTCGCGGCGCACCGTGTACAGCTCCACGGGCGAGCGCAGATCGTCGCGGCCGAAGACGATGCGGTCGCCGGCCAGCTTGGGAGCCCGAACGTGCCCCTGGGCGACCAGCTTGGTCACCTTGCCGGTCGCCACGTCGATGGCGAAGAGCGGCACCTGGCCGACGTCTTCAGCGGTGGCGTAGAGCGTGCGGCCGTCGGCCGAGAACTGCAGCCCGTCGGGCGAACGGTCCCACTCCTCGGCGAGCGTCCGCTGGCGACCGCTGGCGAGATCCATCAGCTTGATGCGCAGGCGGTCGGCCTCGAAGCCCGGGCGGGACATGGCGAGCCAGACGAGGGTCTTGCCATCGGGAGAGAAGACCGGGAGATTGTCGGTGGCGGTATTGGCGGCGGTCAGGTTGCGAGGCGGTTGCGAGCCGTCCGCCGGCGCCAGGAACAAGTCGAGATTGGTGGACCAGGGCTCCTCGGCACCGACGTTCCGGGCGGCGAAGACGATGGACCGGCCGTCGGGTGCGAAGGCGTACTCCTCCGTGCCGCCGAAGGGCTTGGAGGGGGTGTCGGCGTTCATCCCCCGGGAGACGTCCACCGGCTCGCCGCCGGCCACCGGCAGCACGAACAAGTGCGAGCGCTGGCCCTCGCTCCAGGTGTCCCAGTGGCGGAAAAAGCCGATCCCTCCCTGGTAGAGCTTGCCGCTCGACTTGTTCTTCGCCTGGGCGTCCAGCCGCTCCTTGGTGCAGGCCAGGGTGGGGCAATCGACATAGACGTCGAGGCTGAAAACGAGCCGCGAGCCGTCGGGCGAGACCGTGAGGTTCGAGACGTCGAGCGGCAGCTTGGTGATCTGAACCGGGTCGCCGCCGCCGATTGGCAGACGCCAGACCTGGCTCGAGCCGGAGCGGGTGGAGAGGAAGTAGAGGCTCTTGCCGTCCGGCGACCAGCGCGGGTTGTTGTCCGCCGCGGGATCGGAGGTCAGCCGGGTCAAACCGGTGCCATCCGTATTCACCAGCCAGAGGTCGAACCGCCCCTTGTTGGCCTCCAGGTCCGTGGTGCGGAGCTCGAAAGCCACCTTGTCGCCCTGGGGCGAAGGCTCGGGATCGCTGATCCGCTCCATGGCGAGCAGGTCGTGAACGGTGAACGGATGGGGCTCCACCGCCGCAGCCGGGACCGCAAGGGCAAGCAGAGCAAGGACGAATAGCAGTCTGCGCATCAGGATCTCCTGGAACTGGAGTTGGCTCAAAAGCAGGGGAGACTGTAACCCACAACGAATTGGGAGGTAGCCACTCGGGTTAGCAGTGAATTATACTGCGCATGCGGTGAATTTGACTGCAACACATCCGATCCTCGAGCAGCTGCTGGGGTCACGACTCCGGGCCAAGGCTCTGACCTGGCTCTTATCACATCCGGGAGAGAGGTTTTTCGTCCGCCAGCTTGCTGCTGCGCTATGCGAGGACTCGACCAATCTCAGCCGTGAGCTGACCCGCCTGGAAGGAATGGGGATCGTCATCAGCGTTCGCGAGGGCCAGCAGAGATACTTCCAGCCCGATCCTCATTGTCCCATCTACCCCGAGCTCCGTGGCTTGGTGGCCAAGACTTCCGGCGTCAGTTATCTTCTGCGCGAGGCCCTCCAGCCCCTCTCTTCTCGAATCCAGGTCGCCTGTGTTTTCGGTTCCGTCGCGGCGGGTACGGAGACAGCGGCGAGTGATGTCGACGTTCTCGTGATCGGGAGCGTCCATCTGAAAGACTTGGTAGAGGCGTTCGGCCCCTTTCAAGATCGTCTCGGCCGCGAGATAAATCCGACGATCTATCCTGTCCACGAGTTTCATGAGAAGATAAACCAAGGTCACCATTTCCTGACAAGGGTCCTCCAAGGACCCAAAATCTTCTTAATCGGGAGCTCGCGTGAGCTTGAACGACTGGTTGAAGTTCGGTTGGCTGACTGAACACAAGACCACGACAGAGGAAATTAGAGAGCTCCTTGGCGTTGTCGAGCGCGACTTGGTCGACGCGGATCTGAAAGCCTTGAGCGACGACTGGAAGCTCAATATTGCTTACAACGCCGCTCTCCAAGCTGCCACCGCCGCTCTGGCGGCGTGCGGGTTTCGGGCGGCGCGCGAGGCCCATCACTACCGGGTAATCCAGTCCCTACGCGACACGATCGGGGCGCCGGGGAGCTTGATCGCACGGCTGGACGTGTTCCGAAAAAAGAGAAACCAGGGGGGCTACGAACGGGCCGGCGTCGTCTCCGAGCAGGAGGCCCGAGAGATGATCGAGTTGGCTCGCGAGATCGATTCGACCGTCCGCCGCTGGCTGGCAGGCCAGCGTCCTGATCTGCTTTGAAGACCCCTGCCCTCAGCGGCAGTGCCCGTCCCGCTCAAGATCCTGGATGCGATCCTCGACGTGCTCCAGGTCGTCGGCCTCGGGGGCGAGCTCCGCGTAGCGCCGGAGCTGAACGCAGGCGTCGGCCAGCTGCTCGCGCTCGTAAAGCAACAGCCCCAGCTCGCGGTGCGGAGCGGCGCGCCGGGGATCGAGCTCGATGGACTGGAGGAAGGCGTCCTCGGCCTGCCGGCGCAGTTGCCGCTGACTCGCGGGGTTGACGCCCGCGGCGGCCTGGGCGAGCCGCAGGCGCCCGCGGAGAAAATGGGTCTCGGGATCTTCAGCCATCAGAGACCGCGCGCGGTCGAGCTCGTCCTCCGCGATCTTGAGGCGGCCGAGGTCGAGGTTCAGCCGCGCGTCGTCCCGGATCACGGGGCGCAGCAGGCGGGCGAAGGCATTGGCATCGCCCTCGGAATTCGCGGCATTCGCCACCGGGTGGGCCGCGAGGTATTTCTTCGTGTCCTCGACGCGCTCGGAGAGGCGCGGATGGCTGCCGAAGAAAAAGGCCTCCATCCGCTTTGGCTCGCCACGGTCGTCCAGGAGCACCTGGTACACCTTGGGCGCTTGGCGCAGGTCGTAGCCGGCGGCGGACATCTTGTGGAAACCGCCCTCGTCCGCCTCCGTCTCCAGCCCTCGTCCATAGCCGTTCACCGAGGCCGTGAAGGCGAGCTCCAGCCCGAGCCCGACGACGATTTCCCCGAAGGCATCGAGCGCCGCGGCCTTGCCCCAGTCGCCGTCGCCCAGGGCATTGCCTTCGGCATTGGCGATGATCACGGCAGCGGCAATGGTGGCGACGGTGAGGCCGATCTGGCGGTTGAGGACGCTGCGCCGGTAGCGCAGCATGTGCCGGTTCTCGACGTGGGTCATCTCATGACCGAGCACCGTCGCCAGCTCGTCCTCGTTCTCCATTCGCGCCAGCAGGCCGGTGTGAACGTAGATCGAGCCGTGGGGATAGGCGAAGGCGTTGAGAGCGGGGTCCTCCACCACCCGCACGCGGTAGCGGATCTCCGGATTGACGGCCATGCCGGGTGGATTGAGCCGCGCCACGACGTGCTCCAGATGGGAGTCGAGAAGCGGATCGCCGTAGAGCTTGACGTGATCGAGCAGCTTCGCCTCCTCCTCGCGGCTCTGCTCCCAGAGCTTCGCCTCGTCGCCGAGCGGCTTGAACGATCTCCCCTGGCTGGAGATGGGCGGCAGCTGCGTCGCGACGCACGACGAGAGGAGCAGGAGCACCGTGGCGAGAGACGTGAGGCGGATGGGGCCGGTGTGACGCATTGGGTCCCCCAAATTCCTGGCCGGCCGGCAGCGGCGCGGTTCAAGGCTTGGCCTGAAGGCCGCTCCAGTTTAACCTACGCCCAATGGCGCGATGACTGGGGGAGGCGAAATGCGAAGCGCTGAGGCTCTGACGGTGATTGGTGCGGGCCCCGCCGGACTGACGGCGGCGATCCTCGGCTGCCGGGCCGGCCGGAAAGTGACCGTGTACGAGCGGCGCCGCGACGTGGGCGGCCGCTTCCACGGCGATTTCCAGGGACTCGAGAACTGGTCGACGGATCGCGACGTGCTCGACGAGATCCGGGCTCTGGGCATCGAGCCCACCTTCCCGGCGATTCCCTTCAGACAGCAGGTCTGCTTTGGTCCGGACGGCCGCGAGCACGTCTACCGCTCCCCCTCCAGACCGTTCTACTACCTGGTGCGCCGCGGTCCGGGTCCCGATACCTTCGACTCCGCGCTCAAGGAACAGGCGCTCGCCGCGGGAGCCGAGATCCGTTTCGGCGAAACGCTTGCGCGCCCGCCCGCCGGCAGCGTCGTCGCCTGGGGACCCCGGCGGGCCTCCGCCCTGGCCGTCGGCTACCTGTTCGAGACCGATCTGCCCGACGGGGCCTTCTCAGCCCTCGACGACCGCCTCGCGCCGCAGGGCTACGCCTATCTGCTGGTCCAGGGGGGCAACGCGACATTGGCCACCTGTCTCTGGCGCGACTATCACCGGGAGGCGCAGTACCTCGAACGCACCGTCGGCTTCTTCCAGGAAAAAATCGGCTTCGCGATGCGGCAGGCGCGCCGCTTCGGCAGCGCGGTCAACTATCACCTGTCGCCGCCGGGAACCTCGGGCCACGTCGTCTGGGCAGGCGAGGCGTCGGGGGTACAGGACGCTCTCTGGGGTTTCGGCATCCGCTACGCCCTGCTTTCGGGAAAGCTCGCGGCGTCCCAGACCGATTCCGCGAGCTACCGCCGCCAGTGGGAAAGGACGATAGGCCGGCCTCTGCGCGCGAGCTTCGTCAACCGGTATCTCTACGAGCGGGCAGGGAGCGCCGGCTACCGCGGCCTCCTCTGGTGGTTGTCCCATTCGCGAAATCCGGGCCGCCTCCTGGGCACGCTGTACCGGCCGGCCTGGTGGAAACGAGCCCTCTTTCCTGTCGCCTACCGGTCGATTGCGCGGTTGGAGGCCGGCCCGAACGCGCAGTGCTGCTGTGCCTGGTGCGCGGAGCAACAAGCGTTGTCTTGACCCTTCGGCCGCCTCACAGCCCCCGCCCAAGACCCTCATCACCCCGGCCCTCTTCTCCCGCCCCCTCCCACCCCCCTCACCGGGAGAAGAGGGAGAACAGCCTGCAAAGACGACAAGGACAATAGGGACACCAAGGACACGGGAGACGGCCCCAACCGGGTCCCCTCTCCCGGTGAGGGGGGCGGGAGGGGGCGGGAGAGGGGCAGGGGTGAGGGTCTTGGGCGGGGGCGCTCGCAGCAAAGTTAGCGCCTGTTCCCCCGGCCGCCTCACATCGAGATCGAGCCCTTGCGGAACTCGGTCTTGTCGAGATGGGCATTCACCAACACGGGGAGCCCCTGGCGGGCGAGGCTCACCGCCTGCTGGAGCACACCGGCGACGTCCTCCCGCTTCGTCAACAAGAGGCCGCGGCCGCCGTAGCCCTCCGCGACCTGGTGATAGTCGGTGCGCGCCAGGACGACGCCGACGTCGTCGTGGAGCACCTCGATCTGCTCGCGGGCGATCTGAGTCCAGCCGGCATCGTTGCCGACGATGGCGATGACGGCGACGCCGTGGCGGGCGAAGGTGTCGAATTCCGCCAGGCTGTAGGCCACGGAGCCGTCGCCGTATATGATCCAGACGTCCGCTTCCGGCCGGCACAGCTTGGCTCCCAGGGCGAAACCGCCGCCCACGCCCAAGGTGCCGAAAACGCCTGGGTCGAGCCATGACAAGGGTCCCCGCGGACTCACCGTGTAGGCGGCTGTGGCCACGAAATCGCCGCCGTCGGCCACGATCACGCTCTCGGCGGCCAGGGCGCGGTCGATCTCCCGGCACAGATGCACGGGATTGACCCGCTCGCCGGCCACCGCCGCCTGGGTGTCGATCTCGGCCTCTCGTTCGCCATCGCGGTCACGAAGCGTCTGCAGCCAACCGTCCCAATCTCGCTTGGCACCCGAAAGCTGCGCCGCCAGACCTCTCAATAAAAGGCCGGGATCGGCGTGAACACCGAGGTCCGGCTTACGGTTCATCTTGAGGTCGGCCTCGCTGCGGTTGACAGAGATCAAGTACGCGTTGCGCGCGATGTGACGGCCGTAGTCGAGCCGGAAATCGCTGGGAATGCCCGCCAGCAGGACGAGGTCCGCTTCGCGCAGCGCCTCCCGCCGCTTGTGCCGCATTTGCAACGCGTGACCGGGGCCGAGGAGGCCGCGGGCGCCACCGGCGAGATAGACCGGCGCGCTGAGAGCCTCGACCGCCTTCGCCAGCTCCGCCGCTTCCGGCCGGCTCGGCGAGGAGAGGAGCACTTGGCCGCCCAGCACCAGCACCGGGCGCTTGGCCTTGCGCAGACGGGCAGCCGCCTTGCGCACCTCGCCGCGGCGCGGCGCCGGAGGCGGAATCTCGGGGCGCGGCCGGAGCACGTGGCGGTCCGCACCCGCGAAGAGCTTCCTGGCGTGGCGCCGCATATAGAAGCGCAGGCCGGCGCCGGCGAGCCCGCCGCCCTTCGAGCCGGCGCCGTACCACTCCCGCACCAGGGCCTCGTCGTACAGGAGGTCCACCGGGCATTCCAGGAACACCGGCCCGGGCACTCCCGCCCGCGCCACGGCGAACGCCTTCTCCAGCATCGGCGCCAGGTCGCGCACAGCCGAAGCCGAGGCGGCCCACTTGACGTGGGGAGTGAAGAGAGCCTGCTGGTCGATGTCCTGGAGCGCTCCCCTCCCCTTGAGCAACGTGGCCGCGGCGCCGCCCAGGAGGACCACTCCGGACTGGGCAAGTTGGGCGTTCTTGATCGCCGTGATGGTGTTGGTCACTCCGGGACCGGCGGTGACGGCGGCCACCCCGGGCACGCCGGTAAGGCGGAAAACCGCGTCGGCGGCGAAGACGGCGTCCACCTCGTGGCGCACGTCGACCACCCGGATGCCGCGCTGCTTGGCGCCCACCAGGATGGGCGAGATATGACCGCCGCAGAGGGTGAAGAGGAATTTCACCCCCTGCTCCACCAGCACCGAGGCGATCCGGTCGCCGCCGTTCATCGCTTCGCTCCCGCATCCAGCACATGCCGCTCCAGGACAAAGCAGAGGAAGGTGCCGGCCATCACCTCCGCCGCCGCAACTCCGGAGCGCCTCACTTCGACCCGCACCCGGCTCCGCCGGCCATCCGTCTCCTCGACGGTGGCGCGCGCCTCCAGCTTCTCGCCCACCGCCACCGGCTTCAGGAAACGCACCTCGGCGCTGCCCAGCACGACGTTGAGATGGTTGACCGCCAGCATCGCGGCATGGTCCGCGAGGCCGAAGACGAAGCCGCCGTGCACCAGCCCGCGCTCGTCCGCCGCCATCTCGGGGAGCGCTTCAAAGCCCACGACGGCCGAGCCTTCCTCGACCGCCAACGGCTGGCCGCAAAGGCGGCGGTCGAGCCCCACATGGGTGCGAATCTCCGGTCCCTGGTTTGGCATGGACGGGGATTATAGCCGCCGATCCACGGTAGTCTTTTGCCCCATGAGCCCACGGTCCTGGACCGGCGACGCCGTCGCCCTGGCGGACGATCTCAACCGGTCGGTGCGCGGCGAGGTGCGCTTCGACGACGGCGCCCGCGCCCTCTACGCCACCGACGCCTCGAACTACCGCCAAGTGCCCATCGGCGTCGTCGTGCCGTTGGACACCGACGACCTGGTGGCCGCCGTCGCCGCCTGCCGCCGCCACCGCGCCCCCATCGTTCAGCGCGGCGCCGGCACCAGCCTTGCCGGCCAGTGCTGCAACGTCGCCGTGGTGATCGACGGCTCGCGAAACTTGCGGGGCGTGCTGGCGCTCGATCCTGAAGCCCGCACGGCCCGCGTCCGCCCCGGAACGGTGCTCGACGATCTGCGCCGCGAGGCGGGCCGGCACGGGCTCACCTTCGGGCCTGATCCGGCCACTCACGCCTGGTGCACGGTGGGCGGAATGATCGGCAACAACTCCTGCGGCGTGCACTCGGTGACCGCCGGCCGCACCTCCGACAACGTCGAGGAGCTGGAGGTGCTCACCTACGACGGCCTGCGCCTGCGGGTGGGGGCGACCCCGGAGGGAGACCTCGACCGCATCGTCCGTGCCGGCGGCCGGCGGGGAGAGATCTATCGCCGCCTGCGGGAGCTGCGGGACCGCTATGGAGATCTCATCCGGCAGCGTTTCCCCCGCCTGCCGCGCCGCGTCTCGGGCTACAACCTCGACGAGCTGCTCCCGGAGCGTGGGTTCCACGTCGCCCGCCTGCTGACCGGCAGCGAAGGGACGTGCGTCACCTTCCTGGAAGCCACGGTGCGGCTGCTGCCGGCGCCCAAAGCCCGGGTCCTCCTGGTGATCGGCTGCGCGGACGTAGTGGCCGCCGCCGAGCGCGTTCCCGAGGTGCTCGCCGCCGGTCCCATCGGCCTCGAAGGGATGGATCGCTTCCTGGTGGACAATCCATTCACCCGCCGCTCCTACGGCGAGACCCTCGCCCTCCTGCCGCCGGGAGAGGCCTGGCTGCTGGTCGAAATCGGCGGCGACAGCCGGGACCTGGCAGCCAGCCGGGCGCGCGAGCTGATGCGGCTCTGGCGGGAACCGGCGCTCCTGCTGGAAGAGCCCGCCGACCAGGCGCGTATCTGGCTGGCGCGGGAGGCGGCCGTGGGCACCACCTCGCGCGATCCGCGCCTGGGCGACGGCTGGCCGGGCTGGGAGGACTCGGCGGTCGCCCCGGACCGCTTCGCCGCCTACCTGCGCGACCTCATCGCCCTGCTCGACCACTACCGCTATCGCGCTGCTTTCTACGGTCACTTCGGCGAAGCCTGCCTCCACGCCCGCATCGATTTCGATCTCGTGACGGCGGCGGGAATCCGCAAGTACCGCTCCTTCATGGAGGAAGCAGCCGACCTCGTGGCGATGCACGGCGGCTCGCTCTCCGGCGAGCACGGCGACGGCCAGCAGCGTGGCGAGCTTCTGCCTCGCATGTTCGGTCCCGAGCTGGTCCAAGCTTTCCGCGAGCTCAAGGCCATCTGGGACCCAGGCAACCGGATGAATCCCGGCAAGAAGGTCAATCCCTACCCTCTCGACGCGGATCTCCGGCCGGCATTGCGCCTGCAGAACCCGGAAAGCGCCTTCGCTTTCCCGGACGACCAGGGCAGCTTCGCCCGCGCCGCGGGACGCTGCGTCGGCATGGGCAAATGCCTGCGGGAAACAGGCGGCGTCATGTGCCCGAGCTGGCGGGCAACCCGCGACGAGCAGCACTCGACCCGCGGACGCGCCCGGCTGCTCTTCGAGATGCTCCAGGGCAGCGTCCTCCGCGACGGCTGGCGCAGCGCCGAGGTGCGGGAGTCGCTCGACCTCTGCCTTGCTTGCAAAGGGTGCCGCGCCGAGTGTCCCGCCGGAGTGGACCTTGCGACCTACAAAGCCGAGTTCCTCCACCATCATTACCAGGGCCGGCTACGGCCCCGCTCGGCCTACGCCCTGGGTCTTGCACCCTGGTGGGCGCGCCTCGCCTCTAGCGCTCCCGGTCTCGCCAATTCCCTCGCCCAGAGCCGGGCCTTCGGGAGCCTGCTCAAGAAGGCCGGAGGGATCGCGCCCCAACGCGTCCTGCCCGTCTTCGCCCGCCAGACCTTCCGCGATTGGTTCAGCACCCGCCCCGGCAGAAACGGAGATCGGATCCTCCTCTGGCCGGACACCTTCACCAACTACTTTCAGCCGGAGATCGGACAAGCTGCCGTCGGGGTGCTGGAAGCGGCCGGCCTGCGGGTGACGATCCCCAAAGGCGGCCTCTGCTGCGGCCGGCCGCTCTACGACTTCGGCATGCTGGATCTCGCCCGCCGCCAGCTCCGTCAGATCCTGGCAGCTCTCGCACCCGAGATCGCGGCCGGCGTGCCCCTCGTGGGCCTGGAGCCGAGCTGCATGGCGGTCTTCCGCGACGAGCTTCCCGCCCTCTTCCCCGGTGAGGAGGCCGCCCAGCGCTTGGCGACTAACACCTTTACCCTTGCCGAGATCCTGCAACAAAGAGATTGGGAGCCACCTCTCTGCCGAGGCGAGGCGCTGGTCCACGGCCACTGCCATCATCAAGCGGTGATGGGCCTGGGAGCGGACCGGAATCTGCTGGACCGGACGGGGCTCGACTACCACGTTCTCGACTCCGGCTGCTGCGGCATGGCCGGGGCTTTCGGATTCGAAGCAGATCACTACGAGATCTCTCTCGCCATTGGCGAGAGAGTCCTGCTTCCCGCCGTGCGCGAGGCGGCCACGGAAACCCTGATCGTCGCGGACGGCTTCAGTTGCCGCCAGCAGATCGTCCAGACGACGGGCCGGAGGCCGATCCATCTGGCGGAGCTGCTCAACAGGCGCTGACAGTGGAGCGGCAGCGATCGAAATACTTTAATTTGCCTTCAGATAGCAAGTACGGATCGGCGTGTGGCATTCCCATGTAAGATGATTGGGCGCATACGCTCCAGTGCATGTTAGACGGAGGTGATGATGGTTCCATCGACGAGATTGGCAGGTGCTCTCGCGGTGGCGGGACTGGCGTTCCTGTCCGCGGCCGGGAAAGCGCAGCAGGAAGGCGACCTGCCTCCGGAGACGCTGGCCCAATCGAGCCCGCGCTTCGCCTTCGCAGTCCAGGGGAGCAGTCCGGCCCTGGTGTTCACCCACAGCGGCACCGGCGCCGAGCACGATCCGCGGATCCTGATCTCTTCCCGCGACGGCTGGCGCCTCATTCAACTGCCGGAGAACTTTCACAATCAGAACTGGGTTTACGCCGGGCGCGCGGTGACCAGCCAGGAGATCTGGGCCGCTACCCAGATCGGCGGCGAGGTTCCTCCGCCCAATCTGGAGCTCCTCTCCAGCACCAACGGCGGCAGATCCTGGCGCTATCGTGGACCCTTGCAAAAAATCTCGCGATTCGCCGTCATCGACTACGTGGCCATGAATCCGAACGGCAAAGGCACCTTGATCCTCCGGCTCGACGCCGACCCGAGCGAGAACGCCCCCCGCCTCGGCTACTACGTCTATACGACCAAGAACGGCCGCGACTGGACGCCGCCCTATTTCTC